>Ga0315296_10001293_pt1 | contig 21865 bp, 15 predicted proteins | sample YL17G14_18_MG_FD_203921 | JGI IMG/M metagenome (GOLD analysis project Ga0315296, IMG submission 203921) | Sediment microbial communities from Yellowstone Lake, YNP, Wyoming, USA - YL17G14_18 | ecosystem: Environmental > Aquatic > Freshwater > Lake > Sediment | place: USA: Wyoming | collected...
AAAAATTGGATTGCACAGGAAAAGGAAGACTGGTAGGTGGTACTCTTCTTCATCCAGGACCAGTCGATCTAAGTAAGCTTGAATTCATTGCGGATAAAAATGCAGATACGATAAGTGTTTATGCTGAAGATACCAATGGAAAAATTGTTTTAAATGCAAAGGTTGAAACTTGGAATCATCGTGTACCCCAGTTGCCAATAACATTCGAGTATTATGCATCAACATTTTAATGAAGAGTATATTTTTTTGGTTTGAATTAAGATTTTATGATTTCTACCAAATAGAAAATTTTTTTCTATTTAAAATAAAAAACTGTCATTAAAATGTAGTAATATTTCTATTATATAGTAAAATCTTTTATTTTTTTTATTAGAGTTACTAAACAGTAGATATTGACCTATTCTCTATTAAATAGAAATCTTTTTTATAAAAGAAGCACAATTAAATTCAATATGGTATTAAAAAAAATACCAAAAATAAACAAAAAAGACATGATAGAACTAGATACAAATCAGTTCAGTCAATTCTTGGGACTTAAATGTCCTAAGTGTGGGGAGGAAATAGACTTGGAAGTGTTGGTCAATTTTTTTCAAAAGAAGAAATCATGATAATTTGGATAGCGAAGGGAGCGATGATTCCCGAAGGTTTTCGGTTAACACCTGGCTAAAACCGACTGTAAAAAAAGGTGATAAAAAATGAAGAAACTTTTAATTTTATTAACCATGATGAGTCTAGTATTGCCAGTTGCTATGGCTTCTGAAGCATGCATTCCACAACAAAATGACTACAAAGTAACATGTAATTCAGAATTCGGTTGCCATGTTAAAATTTGGTATGGGTCAAAATATACAGTAGCTACATCTCCAACATTGGTTAAAGAAAAATATACTTGGTCATTGAGATGGAATCCGACATTCATCAGTCACGGTAGCAGATTGATTGCAGAATGGGATATGAAAAATGGAGATACAGAGAAAGTTAATTGGCCTGCAGGATACAGCCTTGAAATGTGTGCTTATGTCCCAACAGTGATAGTAAATAATGTTAATTCCCCGGAGGGACTGTTCGAAACATCTGGCATAGGATGGAACTACTATGAACATTCATGCGGATACAACGGCGATTACTATTATGAGAGCAATACTGATCCAACTCTTAAAGCAAAATGGACACCAATAATAGAAAAAGCTGGATATTACGATGTATACGTTCACTATTGTGTACATTCAGCAAGACCAACTGCAGTACCTTATAAAGTTGTTTACGATGGCGGTGATACAACAGTAACAGTAGATCAGACAATCGACTCAACTGGTACTCTAGGAGACTTCTTACCATCTGGATGGTTTAAACTAGGAACTTATGAGTTTACGAAAGGGGTGACTGGTTACGTAGAGCTTGATACTTCCAGTAGTGGAGATACATGCGCAGATGCAGTTAAACTAGTAGGAGCGGTATAACTAGGATAAAAATCACTTCCGTCTTTTTTCTTTTTTTGGATTTTGTTGAATTGGTTTGTCAAAACTATGGTGAGAGCATAGACTTGGAAGTTTTGATAAACACATTTAAAAGGGAGGGGTAAATAGATGAAGAAAATATTGTTAGCGCTGATTTTGTTAGGTATTTTAATTGTGCCAATAGTATTAGCACAAACTTTTAGAATTCAACCGATTACAAGACCAAAAAGAACAGAACTAGCTAAGAATGTTCGATTGATAGCAAACACTAGTTCTGCAAACGATAAAAAACTCTTCCTGGAAAAAGGCTGCAAGATAATCCATGAAATGGAAGAGGAAACTGCGATAGAATGCCCAAGTGATGTGGTATCAGAATTTAAACATATGACTGTAGAAGACAGTCTTTTGCGAATAACGAGTACAGTCGAAAAAACCCCAGATTACAAAATAAGTGACATATACACAGACTATTATACAGGGGCCACAAAGGTCTGGTTTCAAGGTTATACAGGTAAGGATAGGTTAGTAGCAGTCTTAGATACAGGAGTGGATTATGGTCATGTTAATCTAGGCAACTGCTCGATCTTTTACTATATGTATGATGGTGAAAGATATCCGTACATCTTGGAATCACCACATCCTTATCCAGAAAACTATACTGATACATGGAAGATAGAACGACCAGGGTTTTCTAGGATTGCTGTCCACTTCGTTAACATCAGCACAGAATTCTATTTTGACAGGATCATCGTGAAAGACTTCTTCAACAATACTGTGGCAACTTACACTGGAAAACACAAAGATGTTTGGACGCCTTCAGCTTCTGGAGATACTTTGTACATTACGTTGGAGTCTGATTACTCGATAACAGATTATGGTTTCTATATCGATGAAGTCATAGACGGAACAGTAGAAAAAGAATATTATTCGCCAAACCCTTGGGAAAATTGTACGAAAGTGATAGGCGGTTGGGATTTTGTAAACAACGACCTTGATCCCATCGACGATCATGGCCATGGAACGCATGTTTCAGGAATAATAGCTGCAGGTTTAATACCAGATATTTTTGCGACAGGAATAGCTCCAGATGCCAAGATAATGATGGGTAAGGTGTGCGATCAGTATGGCTTATGTTGGATGAGCGATATAATGGCAGGGATAGAATGGGCAGTAAATGGGCTTAAGATAAATGAAACGAGAGATTGTTTCGAGAAGTGCAACTATAACAGATATTGTTGTATAAAAACACCTGGCTGTACTGTTGAAAAAGTAACTTACCCGAAGTTTCTGTACAACTGCACAGGCACTTACACAGAAACAAAAACGATGAAACCAGACGTGATAAGTATAAGCATTGGTGGCGGTCTTTGGATCAATAAAAACTGTGATGAGGATCCTCTGGCGAAAAAAGTAAATTGGGCCGTTAGAAAAGGGGTTCCAGTGGTAGTCGCAGTTGGCAATTTCCCGTATGGGGTGTCGAGTCCAGCTTGTGGATCGAAAGCAATAGCAGTAGGTGCATTGGGAAGCTGGTATTATCCTTGGGAACCGGAATATTACGATTGGGTAGACTTTTTCTCTGGGAGGGGTTATGCGATGAAAGATCATGGAGTGTTAGCACCGGGAGTCTTCGTATACTCGACGTTGCCAGGCGATGATTACGGTTATATGTCAGGAACTTCTATGGCATGTCCACACGTAGCAGGACTGATAGCGTTGATGAGACAGAAAGATCCAAGATTGCCTTCAGAATCTATAAAACGTATAATCTTCAGGACGGCGGAGGATGTGAGTTATGGGTTCTTGGCTGAGGATGAGGAATACGAGCAGGGATATGGGAGGATAAACATAACATCGGCTGTGAATTCGGTTAGATGAGGGGATAGAATGAAGATAAAAGAAGTTTTGATGATTTTAACGATTTTTTTCTTTTTTCCAACTCTAGTCATGGCAGGAGAATCTTATGATGTTTACGCTGAAAAAGGAGAAATTAATCAGATCGATGACATAAACGTTTCCAAGTACACTCCGACAAAGAATACTTTCTCAGGATTTTCTATTCTACTGGCTCTGAATACAAGGGGCGAGCATCCTTTTACACATCTGGCTACTTAACAGTTGAAAAAACATACCATTATGTCAGAAGGAATGTCACGAGAACGATAAGACAACTAGTATCGATCGCTTTGATGATGGATAATGTTACAGGTTGTGATCACTTTGATATATTCTGGGTTCGTTGCTATGGTAGTGGTAAGATGATAATCACGCGTCCAATGTCTATGAAAGGCAGCTTTACGATAAACAATTTCACAGTTGAAATTCGAGACGGAAAAGTTGATTTATTTGGAAGTAACATCTTTCATGAGCTTTTCAACATCGCAGGAATGCAAGTTAAAAAATTCTCTCCTGGGTTTGTTATCGCAGATAACGACTCTGCTTTGGAAGTGACTTGGATGGATGTACCTCAACCAGAACCAGAAATAGATCCTCCTGCTAATTTTTCGAATATCTTGAATTTTACTCCTGCGCCAATCGGCAACACTACTTATGCTTTGAACAATATTTGGCTGAAGAACGTTGGGAATAACTCAATCAAGATTTACGTGTGCGGTGAAAACTATCCTGGAATAGTTGAATTTCTCATAAAGTCTGGGACAAGAATCTTTGGTTGGAAAACATTGCCTGTGTGCGATTACTCTCAACCCCTCAATAACGGAACACAGATAGTACCAAATATATATCTAAATGCAAGTCTACCCCCAGGAAAAGAGATAGTAATTTACAATTCTAGGATAACTTACACTCAAAACTTTACAATAGGGAGCTTGAATTTTACGATTACTGTTGGTTGAGATGTTAAATTTTGCTAAATTTTTTTAAAAAGGATGGAAAGTTTGTGATTATCTACCTCCATTTGTTTCGATGAAGGAAATCCGAGAAACATGTTTTTTTCTAATTGTAACTATTAAAAAGGAATGATTTTCTTTGGATGTGAAATCTAGATTTCCCTTTCACAAAGAGTATATTTAAACCATCTAATATGTTATGAAGGAGAGTCACGAATTTTTATTGACCCTACCTCCATTTATTTTATTAAAACAAATATGTTGATGAAATGACATCAGAACAGTTCGATGAATTCTGGGAAGTAAGATGCCCTAAATGCAATGAACGTATCGATTTTGAAATACTAATAAATCAATTCAATAAAAAACTTGAGGAAATTCAAAGATCTGAAAAAAAGAAGTGCTAATTCCTTGGCTATTTTTTTCCTCTTTTTTCATGGATTTCAAATCTAGATTTTCTTTTCACAAACACTATATATAAACCATTCTAATATGTTAGTTAAGGACAGTCAGGATAGTTGATGGTCCTATCTACCTCCATATTGTTTCGATGAAGGGAAAACCGAGAAACTTGATTCCTATTTTTTCACTAGTTTTATTATAATATCATCATCAATATAAAAAACAATATGATTATTCCAAGAATAGCCCAAAAGACCAACCCGAGTTTGTAGAGTTTGTTGATTTTTTGTTCCAGGGCTTTCATTCTTACTTGCATTTTGTAATCATAGAGTGATTTTATTATCTCAGTGTTGTATTTGTTGGTTTTAATCCTACCTGTCATGTTTTTTAAGGAGGAAATTAATTTTAAAAAACCATGTAGGAAGAATAATAGAAAAAAGTTTTCTATCAAATTTTTGGGGAAAATGGTATTCTTATTGAAGTTTTGATATTGGAGTCTATTTCTCGGTCTTAACTTATTAGTGATGACAATACTTCATACTTAACTGAAATGAAACTTATTTTTTATATGATTTAAATTTAAATAAAGTAGTAAATTTGTTTATTTTATATAAAAAAGAATTTTAAAGTCAATATAAGTTAAAATAAGATATTTTATGACAAATTAGATTTAAATCCTTAATATACTAACTTATTAGTGATTAAAATATGGAGGTAGAATTAATGGAAATAGTGAATAAACTTAAAAAGGGACAAGTGACAATCCTTGGCAAAACTATACCAGTAGTTGCTGTAGCATTATTGTTGATTGCTGGATTAGCGAGTGCAGGATTGTTAGCTATCTATGGTAGAGTAACAGCGACAGTAACAACCGCACAAGCTGTAAAACTTGATGGGTATACATGTAATGCCGATTATAGTACTTGTACAGTCAGTGATACAATAGGAGAAGCAGCACCTGGTGGAGAAAAATTCTGTTTTGAACATGTTTTAAATAATGGTGCATCAGTGGCAGCTAATGTAAATTTTGGTACGACATGTACAGCTCAAACAACAGGAGACTGTGGTGGGGTTTCATGGTCTTTCTATAATTCATTCGGTACAGTTGGACCATTCAGCACTTCCGGAGATGTATTAGCTACAATCACAAAAGAAGACTTGAGTCAATCAATTAAATGGACAATCCATATAAACACTTCAACAACAGAACACTATGGTGTAGGATTAGTTTTAGCTAACTTAAAAGATCCACAACATCCATTCCAAGTTTGGATGAACAATGGAAATGCAAAATGGCAAAGTCAGACATTGGATTTGAACTTAGGTGCAACATGTTGGAATACTCCAGTAGTTGATTGTCCAAGTGGTGTATGTCCAAACGGTATAAATGCAACACCATCAGCTTATAGTGCATTGAATCCAGACTTCACAATAACTGTGCCAAAGAGTTTGTTGGGTGGAATAGGTTCAACATTCAACTGGGCAATGCATGTGGAAACAACTAATCAAGGATATTATCCATCAACATGGCCAAATGATTGGTGTGGATCTATAACAGAATATGCACAAGAGTCAACAGTTGGTTCACAAATCTCAAATCCGTTTACAGTACCATCAGGACAAGCTAAAGACTTCTACATTTGCTATGATTTTGCAATAAACCTAGTACCAGACACATACACAATAAAGACTGATATAACACCAGCATAGGAATAGCCAAAAATGAATTTTTTTCTTTTTTTTCTTTTTTTTGATAACGAAATCGGAAGATAAAAAGGTTAGAATAATGAAAATAAGAAGTTTAGTAATAAGTGGAATAATTTTTTCTTTAGTAATTAGTATAGTCTACGCAGGGTTCCTAGATTATTTTGGTAAAATTACTGTATCATCTACCTTTTCTGCAAATCCTAACATTGTTTTATGGTTACCTTTTGATGAAAATTCAGATTGTACAGCTAATGATTTGTCTCAATATAATAATGATGGAACTTTAAAACCAGATTGTCCTACTAATAGTCCTGTTTGGACTGCTGGAAATTTTGGAAATGCTTTGAGTTTTGATGGAAATGATGATTATGTAGAAGTTCCTAGTTCAACTAGTTTAGACATTACCGATGCTATAACGATGGAAGCTTGGGTTAAATTAAATTCTGGAGGTTCAGATACATGGTATGATATCATAAGAAGAAGTACTGGTTATGAAATTTCTGTATCTAGGGATTCTGGCATTATTGAAATTGCTTTGAATGATGGTTCTTGGCATTGGTATGACTCTGTACATTCAATAAATCGTGATGGTTCTACTTGGTATCACATAGCAGTTACATGGGAAAAGGTAACTGGTAAAGTAAAAATCTACATCAATGGAATTTTGGATGCCGAATTAGACGGAATCACTAACCCATTACTACCAAGTGGAAACTTTTGGGTTGGTGGTGCGACAACTGCTTGGTCTGCTTATGGTATTATAGATAATCCAAGGATTTGGAACATCGCTCTAACTCAATCACAAATTCAAGGAATTTATTCGAGTGGTATACCATGAAAAAAGAAATCATATTAGCATCGTTGATTTTGTTAATTCCTAGTATAGTCTACGCTGTTAATTTGCAAATACAGACTATTGTACCTTTCCCAAGCAACATGACAGGCGGTAACACTTACACCTCACAAGTAAATGTCAAAAACAATTTCACCAGAGTAGTCCCGATATATTTAATATCATACATCAACGAAACAACGCCTATAGATCCTTTAGAATACAATTTAACAGCATATTTTTCTGATTTCAATTTTACCTGTAATCAAATTTATCCTGGATACTGGGAATGCAGGAACAGCACTAATTATTACTACTTCCCATCACTTTCACAGAAATTATTAAACTTGAGTTTATCTCTGCATCCTGCTATAATTCCTACTGTCTTCAACTATACGTTAGAGGTTTTAGGACCATATCTTGATGACATCCCACCGATAATAACTTTGATTGCTCCACCAAACGGTTCTCATATCTTACCAAAAACATGGATTAACTTAACAGTAGAAGATAACATAAATGTGAGTCATGTCTGGTATACAAGGTCAATATTCTACGATACTTTTTCTGCATCCGGCGGAACAACTCCAGATAACCCATGGATATTCTCAGACGGGACATGGAGTGTTGTGAACGGAGAATTAACTCAAAATGGTAGTATCACACAGACTTATGCGTTTGCTGGTGATACGAGTTGGACTAATTATATATTAGAGTCAAGGTTGAAAGCAAGCAGTTCTAACGCAGATACATACGTAGGTGTAAACTTCAGAGTTCAAAGTGACAACAGGTCATACTGGGTTGGTATACACAACGATAACTCTATAGAAGTTTGGAGGTTGGATGTCTATCCTGGAGGCTGGACTCAATTAAGTGATTGGAATGGTTACACTTTCGATCTCTCTTGGCATACGATAAAAGTTAGAGCTGTTGGAAATAATTTTGATATCTATTGGGATGGAGATTATGTCGGTTCCTTTGTTGATAGTACTTATTCATCTGGTAAGATAGGCTTACATACAGCATACAGCACATTTGTCACTGCTCAATTCGATAATGTTAAAGTAAGTACTATAGAATCAACATTATTCAGCGGGAGTGTTAATTTTACACAAGTTAGTATTGACACGACATCATGGCCAGATGGGTTGACATTGATAGATGTCTATGCAAACGATACTTCAGACAACTTAAATCATACAGTTTATTTCTTCACATTTGATAGTACTGGACCAAAAATTACTTTCGTTTATCCCACACCTGTTAATCAAACCAAAGGAACAGGTAATACAGTCCTAATCAATACTACTGTTCAGAATGGTTTTTCACCTATTTCTTGGTGTAAATTAGAATGGAATGGTGTTAATACGACCATGACGAAAGTCGGAACAGGATCATCTGTAATTTGCAAGAAATCAAGAACTACTGTCGATGGCAAGAATTACACATATAAGGTTTATGCAGCTGATACACTTGGAAATCAAGGGGTTTCAGAGACAAGGATCTATTATGAAAATAGTGAACCTACATTAATCTCGATAATCGTAAATAAAACATGCGTTAAATTAAACGATCCAATAAATGTGACAACATTTAATGCTTCCGATTCAGATGGCGATACATTAATTCTAAGATTGGGTTCATCTTCAAATTCATCTGATTTATGCAATTCAACTTCTGGGCAACCTGAACTTTCCTGTATATTCAACATTAACTGGAATGATACGAGCAGTCATTTAATCTATGGAGTAGTTGATGACGGATTAGAATTTTCAGCAGAGAGAAGTGTAGCAATCTCATCAGACAATTCAGGACCAATCCCACCAACAGGATTGAGCCCAATAAACAACAGTATAACAAATTCGAACCCAACTTTCTCATGGTCTAACACAACTGACGTAGGATGTAATGGAACAGTTAACAAGTACCAAATTTCTATTTACCTAAATCCTGGCTGTGCTGTACAATACAAGACAGCTCAAACAACATTAAACTCATACACATTCCCAAGTCCATTCTCAAACGGTACTTACTATTGGAAAGTAAGAGCAAGAGACGGGTTCAACAATTGGGGTAATTGGTCTGGATGTATGAAGTTAAATGTAGATGCCATTCCTCCAAGAGTTGAAAATTCGACTGTAAATACAACAGTAGAATTAGGACAGAACGTGACTGTTACGGTTGACGTTGAGGATGATAGCTTGCATACTGTCGATACTGTGCTGGTCGAAGAGTATAGGGAAAAATACAAATTTGACTTTGGGAATGGAACTTCTCCAGTAGAAAATAATTACACAAATATAACAAGATTCATGACATACAATGTTTCGATAGGCTATGGTTGGGTTTCATCTCCAAGCGGGGATCGTGATAGAGGAGTTGGAACTAACTTGACAAGAGATTTGATTTTCGATTCTGTAAACAGGACTTTCAACGTTGACTTATCCAATGGAAAGTATTTTGTTACTGTCTTGCTTGGTGATATGTCATATCCTCATGACATGATGGACGTTTATGTCGAAGATCAATTGAAACTTAATGATATCAATACATCTGCAGGAGAAATAAAATGGTTGAACTTTACAGTCAATGTCAATGACAGTCAATTGAATATTAAATTTGTCGATGACGGTGGAACTGATCCAAACTGGGTTTCAGAGGGACTGATAATAAAATCATTCGTTCAAAGTTACAAGATGATTGAAATTACTCCTATGAGTACTTATTCAGCAACAATACCCTACCCAAGTTTAGGCTTACATAGCATACGATATGTTGCTAACGATACTGTCGGTAACGTGAATGATACTGTTGTTGACTCATTTAATGTGATTACGCCACCACCAGCAAAAATCACTTCAGTCACTATAAAACCATCTGTAATATTCAACAATACAATATACGTTGGAAATGGCAACACTCGATTTAACATAACTTTCGATAAGAACATGAACATGTCTGTTCAACCAACTGTGAAATTCGGTTTAACGCCTATAATAATCGATGATGGTGATCCTGGATATAGTGAGACTGGAAGTTGGACTTCTTCCTCTGAACCAGGTTACGGAAATGATATACGTTACATATCAGCAGGTTCAGGGTCAAACAACGCAACATGGACACCCAATATAACAACAGCAGGAAGTTATAGAGTGTACGTGAGTTGGACAACTCATCCGAACAGAGCAACTAATGCTAATTATACAATCTACTACAATGGTGGCAGCTACAGCTTCACTGTTAACCAAGAAAATTATGCTAATGGTTCTACTGGCGGTTCTTCAGGAGAATGGTCTGGTTGGTATTATGCTGACACGTTTAATTTCTCTGCTGGTGCTAATGGCAAGGTTGTGCTTAATGACAATGCGAATGAATACGTTATAGCAGATGCTGTTAAATTTGAGAGCACTAAAACGAATTTAGTAACTGGAACTTGGACAAACTCAACTCTATGGTCAGGCATTTACTTTATAACCAATACAACCGGAGATGGTAACAACACTTTGAACATTACTGGGGCAAAGGATTCAATCGGAAGAATTGTTGAGGAAAATACTTCAACTTGGTTTATGATTGGTACTGCTCCAAAGTTCGCTACATTAATTATATCACCTTCCATTGGCAACACTTACGTTAAAGCTGGCAACATAAGTTTCACGATAATTTTCGGTCAACCTATGAATATGTCTGTGAATCCAACGGTAACGTTCGGTCAATCTTCACTATTCAACACGTATGCTATTAATGGTTCGTGGAATACAAGCACGAATACAACATGGGTTGGCTATTACAATGTACTTTCTAGTATGTCAAACGTATGGTACACGATAAGTATTTCTGGGGCACAAGATTTCATGGGAAGTGTTATACCGCAAGATACTTCTTATAGATTCTTGGTTGATACAAGACCTCCGAGGATTTGGGATATTCAGATTTCTAATATCACGACTGAAGAGAATGAGACAATTTCAGTTAGAGTGAAGGATGACAAATCTATTGGACAAGAAAGTTCTGGTATTGGTACTGTTTTAGTTGAGTTGAATGGTAGCATTAATTTCACGATGCAATTTGGATATTTAAACACTTTCATGGCTAGCGGTGATTCAGTATACTATTTTATTTTAAACAATAGTAGTTACGCTGTTGGAAACCAAAGCCTCAAGTTCTATGTAAATGATACTGCTGGAAACGTTAACAGCAATGCGACTGCTTCATTCTATGTGAATAGTACAATACCACAAATAGGTGGAAAAATAGCTTTCTTGTGTAGAAATAATCCTGTTAATGGTACATCTATTAATGGCACATGCAATGACGACATAGAACCTCAATTAATATCATGGTTACGCAGTCAAGGATGGAATGTTACTGTTAATATTTATTATAAATGGAACAAGGCAAATCTAGCCGGCTACAATTTAATGATGTGTTCAGATGAAAGATACGCATGCGACTATGCAACAAAGAGCACAACCGATGTCTATTACATGCACAAGGTGAATAAAACAGCTTTTGTAGAGATAAGCGACGACAGTTTACTGAGGGCAGCTAAGAATTTTGCTTACGTACGTTATTCAGGAGGATCTACTAGACTCAATATCAATAACCTTTATGTGACTATTGGTCATCCTATAACTACTGGTTACTTCGGGAATATGCAAATATTCAGCACAAACAAAAATATGACAACTATTTCAGATGACATGTTGAGTGGTGTAAAAGATATAGCAGATGCTGGAGCCGAAAATCATAAAACAACTTTATTCAGTAAAGATCAGCCTGGAAGGTTTGTCTATGTTGGTTGGTTCTACAGAGATTTCTCCGGATTGAATGCGATCGGAAATACGACATTGACGAGAGCCATAAGTTGGGCTCAATGTGGTAATGCTAAAGGTTGTAGCTGATTACATACTGAGTTGATTTCTATCAGAAGAAAGTTAAGTTATTTTTTCGTATAAAAAATACTTAAATAAGGTAGAAAATTCTTTTATTTTATCTGAAAAACAATTTTCTGTCTCTATTTAGTAAAATATTTGATTTAAAGACAGATAAGATTTAAATCTTTAATCTCCTAACTTATTCTTATTAAATATGGAGGTAGAAAAAAATGAAAACACTATTCGTTGGAATAGTAGCAGTAGCTCTTTTAGCATTACTAGCAACACCAGTTTTCGCAGATACATTCCCTGTTGAAGCAGGTCCAGGAAACTATCCACCAGAGATATACTTGGGGTGGTCGGCATATGACATATGTGCAGATGACGATTCCACTTTTGAAGGAAACTACGGTGGAAGTAGACCATACATTCCTGTCAACGGCATTCAAGATGCTCAGTCAGACGGATGTATAGTCTTAGCAGACGAAATTAGATTCGATGAATACGCATTCACAGGAGAGCAGATAATGTTCTCAGTATTGGTCAGAGACTTGAACGGTGCAGCTGACATAGGATATGCTTACTTCACTGTTGACGGTCAGCATGAAGTTTTGTGTCAGGATATAACAACAGCTTCATGGGTACAGGAAGGAATCTGGGACGATCAAGTTCCAGAAAAACCATTCGCACACGCAGGTTTCTATCCATTAACAGACAAAATCTTCGAGTGTGTCTTAACAGTGGAACCATCATGGTACGGAGAGAGCATGATAAGCATTGAAGCAATGGATCAAGCAGGAGCAGTCACTGACAATGGAATCGCTCAGACTTGGTTTTTCAACCCAGCGATAATTGTAGACTTGAGTACAAACGATGGTGCTCCAAGTATCGAATTCGAGAATGGATTCCCAGGTCAAACAGTCATGTCCACCAACAAGCTAATGGTAACAAACTTGGCTGAGGGTGGTGTTGATCTATGGGCATTCATTGCAGCAGACGACTTGACAGATCCATCACACTCAGGAGCGATGTGTCCAGTCAGCAATGTATTAGACACAGATCAAAACATGGAATTCAGATGTAAGATTGGAACATTTGAAGACGATGAATGGGATTACATAACAAACAAGGATACAAGTGAAGATTGTTTTTGTGACGGATGTCTAGGAGCATTACCAGTATTGTACAACTTCAATTATTTAACTAGCGATCCATACAGCATAATCAAGAACCAAGGTTCAGCAGAATGTCAATTCAGATTGCACTATCCAGTGCCGTGTATAGGAACATTCACAGAAGGAGCATTCCACGTAATCGTAAGAGCTCTGTAAGCCGTTTTTAGTTTAGGCTTTATTGCCTCTTTTCTTTTTCTTTTTTATAGAAAATCTACTTAGATAAGGTAGAAAATTCTTTTATTTCAAAAATAAGAACTATTGAGGTTAGAATTCCAGTATAAAATAAGAATTTAACTATCCATAGTATTATTACTAATATATTAACCCATAAATGGTGAAAAAGAATGAAATTACACCTTTCCATATTTATATTATTCCTCTCTATAGCTTTAATCCCATCTGTTCTGTCATGTTCAAATCCTGTCGTCTACAACGAATATGGAGTTCCAGTCTCACTTTACGGTGGCGGATCTTTAATCATAAACGGTAGCAAATACCCTTCCTCTCAAACAACAATCACATACAACTTAGAAGTTTATAACACAAACAAGTACAACAGCATAACTTTAATATTAACACCAGCTTCCAGTCTTCTGAATTATGTTTATGGCTCGACTGTTACAATTCCAGCTAAGTGGAGAGGTAATATCGGATTAAGCGTCTATGTTGATGGTCCGAGCAAAGGAGGAGAATTAATGGTAAGTGGATCTTGCGATGACGGTCTGCCAATACCAGAAGGTGTTATCTATGTCACAGTAATCGGTAGAGGCCATTCCACTCCTCAATTCTGTGGGAACACAAAAGCATCTTGCGGTATTTATCCAAACTGTCAAGATCTTTCTAGTTTAGATGGTTGCTACGATGGTTACAAGAGAACTTATTACTGTGCTAATAACTTGATACAATATTCCAAGATGTGTACTAGTTACTGTTGTCAATATTTCACTGTAGATGGTTTCTGCATCGGCAATCCTTTGTCTTGTTTCGACCCAACTCCCACTTGCAGGGATGAATGTACTTTTGAAGGAACAAGATGTGTTGACAACAAAGTGTACACTTGCATGAAACAAGAGGATGGATGCAACGATCAAATCCTGCTGGAAGATTGTCCCACTGAACATTTGAATTGTTACTTAGGTCAATGTATTAATGGCTCGGCAAAAGTCGGATTAATCGCATACTTATGTGGTAACAATGATTGCACTGATGGTCTAGAACCAACGTTAATCAATTGGTTGAATGCAAATGATTGGATGGTTGTTGGAAAGGCCTTCAATACTTGGGACACAAGGGAACTAGACGAATACGATCTTATTCTATGCTCTGATGAATTAAGGGCATGCAAAGTCGATTCTAAATATGCTACTTATGATGCGCATAAAAACGATAATAAACCTTTTATAGAAATTCCAGATACGAGAGAAGCACAAGGAGCTTGGAGACTTGGATACGTAAAGAATCCATACGAAACTTTAGCTACAGGCAAATCCCTCTATGTCACAAAAACTGACGACCCTATATTCCTCGGGATAGATAGAACAGTGCAAATATTCCCAACTGATAAAAAAATCACAGTAGTGCCAGATTACAATTTGAACTCAGTCATAGACTTGGCTGATGTTGGCATCAACAACAAGAAATCGACTCTCTTCAAGCTGGATGAATCAGGGACACAGGGAAGGTATGTTTATCTAGGATGGTTCTATCAATCCTCCGCCTTTGATTTGACAATAGAAGGTTTGGAAATACTTAACAGGACATTGCTCTGGGCAAAATGTGGTGATGAATGCCTGTTAGGTTCTATAGGAAACTTGCCGCCAGTTGCCGTATCAAGAATAACTCCAAACCCGACTGGTTATGTGGATCAATCCATACTCTTTGACGCTTCTGATTCTTATGATCCAGAAGGAAATTCATTAACATACTACTGGGATTTTGGCGATGGCACAAACTCAGGATGGATTTCTGCAACAACAACCACTCATGTTTATCAACGACAAGGTCAATACCAAATAACTTTGATTGCGAACGATGGAGAACTAAACTCCAAACCAAACACTAAAACTTTAACTATACTGCCAAAGATAAAGAATAAAATTGCTTTTGTTTGCGGTAATAATGTATGCAACGGACCAACAGAGAATGAAATAATACAATTCCTATCAGAAGATGGTTACTACGTCGAGAAAAAGATAGAATATTACTGGACTCAAGACGAGTTACTCGACTACGACTTCATAATTTGTGCTTCCTCATCAGGCTGCAGCATCCATCTAAAATCAGGTGTCTACAATTCACACTTAAACGACAGAAAAGGATTCCTAGAAATTTCTGATTATCGTTATGCTAGAGCAGCAAGCACTTTCAAGTATGTATCCTGGTATGTTGGGACATCGATCAAGGATGCAGATATACTTTTCGCGAACAGCCATTCGATAACAAACGGTTTGTCTGGCCATATCTATAATACTGATAAAGACATGACTGGAATATTAACAAATTCCGTAAAAGTATCAACTATAGCAAAATTAGACTATAAACAAGATTTATCAACCATGTTCGTTTCAGATGGTACAGGCGGCCAAGGAAGATATGCATTCATAGGATGGTTGAGCAGGACCCCTGTTTCTGACTTGACGAACGATGGAAAAGAAATGCTTCTAAGAACGATAAGATGGGTTCAATGTGGTAGCGTAGAAGGGTGTGAATAATAATTTAAGAATTCTTCAAAATAAGAGAATTAGAGAGATTTTACATCGGTAATCCAAAGGCTTCAGTCAGTCTTTTCATTCTTCTAAATTCATTGATGAAACCATAACCCTTTTCTGTTAATGAATACATTACATGGCCATCCTCTTTGACTTCTTCCACAAACCCGTTGGAAGTGAGATAATTCAAGTATTCTTTTAGTGAAGAATGAGATAAGTTAGCTCCGTAAAGAATTCTTGTGGGTTTAGCCTTTCCATTCTCTTTCTGTATAAGAGTAATTATGTCCATGAATATGTGAAGTCTTGATCTTTTTTCACTCATTTAAAATTCACCCGAATGAGCATCGTCAACAGAGATAGAAAACCTATTATCAAGAAAACATTGGCAGTGATGTACATAGATTGACTGAAAGATGTCAACAAAAGTAATGAATGGAATACCAACAAACAGACGAAAGCAAGAGTTACAAGATATGAGTTAAGGTTCTTTCTCTTAATAGAGTTTATGATACTCTGAATCATGACAATTAATACTAAAACAATAGAGAATAAATGAAAGTTGAATGAGCTAGCATACCAGATGGGTACATAAAGAATAAAGAGTTTATTCGTGATTTTTTTCGGGAGATACATTAAAATCAAAAGAACATAACCGATTGCTGATAGAATGTAGTATGTCCTAAAACCTTGATAATTAAGCAAGTTTAAGCTTATCGAAGAGCCTTTGTACAATTGTAAAGTCGTATAAATGTATATACTGGTCGAGGAAAGGGCAACAAACCCTAAACCGATAAGTAAAAAGCTTAAAGAAAGGAACAAATGGGTTTTATTCTTCGTCACCTTGTACGCTTTAAACGCAAAATAACTCACTAAGAACCCTATTATGGCTGAAGAAGTATAGATAACAGAAGTTATCAAGTAAAACCACACTGGAATTGATTCAAGCATATTTACCATATAAACAGTTAATTTTAAAACCTTTTTTATGGATGTGAAATCTAGATTTCTCTTTCACAAATGAGATATTTAAACCATCTAATATGTTATTAACGAAAAATTTGGTGATCAATGAATCACATCTACCTCCATATGACCACCATTAAAATTTTTTATTATTTTTTATTTTTCACAAAAAGCTTAAATGTTTAACTATCAAACAGTAATAAACGGTGATGCAATGAATAAGATTTTCGCAATCGTATTTAATCTCGCAATATTTTTAATGCTGTTTTCTGTTGTGAATGCTTGCAAGAGTCCTGTATTATATAACAATTACAGTGTCCCTATTTCTCTTTATGGAGGAATGTTAGAAATTACTTATTCAGATTATGCTCCTGATGCCGTCATGGTTGATTATACCTTGAGCGTCAAGAATACTAATAATCAAGGTTTAACTATCAATTTCACTCCGTCTTCTGCCTTATTCAATGCAGTGTTCCCTACTAGCATCTCTCTAGGTGCGAACGAGCAAAAGGATGTAAAACTCCAGGTTAATGTCGGTGGAACAAATAAATATGGAGAGCTTTATGTCGATGGGAAGTGTGCTGACACAAGCCCAATAAGTGAAGGTACTATATACGTTTCTGTAGAAGGAAGAGGATCAGTTGTATCTTGTAAAGGGACTCCTCAAAGTTGTGGAATGCCAGGACAGTGTGAAGATGTTACTAAATCTGATGGATGTTCTGATGGTTACTTTAGACACTATTCCTGCGAAAATAACAAAAAAACATTAGCCTACTCTATGTGTACATCTACCTGTTGTAGTTCAGTAGGAGGAACTTGTAAAGGCAGTCCCTCAATATGTTCAGTCCCTCATTTTTCTGTGAATTTACCTTTAAACATAACGAACGAAACAGGTAAACCAAAATCAGTAACAATCACACTCTACGAACCAGGAACAACAAAAGTAGTTAACACTACAACAATCAACGGTTACGGTGTAATTTCTTCACCGAATGCTACAGTTGATTTTAACTTGGGATATGATTCGTCCATCTTGAACATCTTGTTCAGGAATTTAGACTTGACAAAATTAACAAGCACGTTAAAGTTTACTTTAGATGATGTTTCAACTACAATACCAGATGCTAATTTAATTAAGGCATATGCTATTTCAACATCTCTAACCTCATTTGATGGTAGTTTGAAATTTAAGTATTCTGGTTTATCGTATAACAACGAACAAGCATTAGCCATCTATAAATGTTCTTCATTCAACAAAACCTCACATACATGCAATGTAAATTGGGTTAAACAGAGTACGACAAAAGATACTGTTAGTGATATTGCTTCAACAGAAATTACAGGCTTTTCAGCTTATGCCTTCGCAGAGTCAACGCTAGTTACTACTACAACAACCACTACAACAACAGTTACAGAAACAACTCAATCATCCAGTAGTGGCAGCAGTAATAATGGAGGAGGTAGAGTAACAACAACCACTAAACCAATCACAGCAAGTACTATTGTTACTCAGTGTACGTGTGAATCTTGGTCAAACGTTGGCTGTGGAACGGATCCTTGTGATAAAACACAAATGAAACAACAGAGAGCATGCGATCCAACAGGTTGCGACATGGAATCTCAATGTGCGTCCGATGATTCATGTATCGCGGTTGATCAAGAAACGAATAAAACTGAAAATCTAGCAACATCAAAACAAACTGGCCTTTTCGTATTACCAAACCTTTCACAATACGCTTATCCGATTTTGGGTATAATACTATTGGGCGGGGCAGGAGTAACAATTTGGAAATTCAATGGTAGAATCAGAGGATTTTCAGTCAGTAAATCTTCAACAAAAGGATATGCCTTCACCCGCATAGAAAAACCAAGTTATGTCGAAGTAAAGATGGTTGAAAAACCAAAAGTAGAAGTAAAGCCAGTTGAGCAAGTAAAAGAAAAATTGAACTCAGAAGCAAGAAATAGGTCTTATGAAGAAATGAGAAAGAGAGCCTTAGAGATGGATAAGAAGATAAAAAGAAAGTAATTGCTATTGAATAGAAAATTTATTAAAATAAGGTAGAAAATTCTTTTATTTCGTCTATAAAAGCTGGAAATTTTTCTATTTTCTGAAAAAAGAATTATTACGAGAGATTAAATTTAAATCTTTATCCCTGCAAAGTAGTAATATCAGAGATACATCTGACAAGTGGTGAAAAATGAATCAAAAATTGTTCACAACCTTAGTTCTTATAACGTTTTCATTACTTTTAGCTGGACAAGCCAACGCTATAAAATACTATCTAAGACCGCAACTAATGATAATTCGTGTGAACACTTCTGAGACTGCAGAAAGGTCATTGGTAATATATAACAATAACACCATAAAAATGGGAATAAATGCCACTATAAGTGGTAACATATCAGAAGTAATCACTATCAAAAATCCAGCCTTTGAACTATCAGAAAACGAGACAAGAAATATAGATTTCGTCACGAAATCTGATAACCCAGGTGTCTATTCAGGGCAAATAACAGTAACTTACACTACTAATGTCACTAGTTCAGTAGATATCTCATCTGATATAACAGTCGTTGCCAAAGGAAATTCCATTCCAAAAATCGATTTTGTTACCATCTCGATCGTAGTTTTGGTAATAATTGCAATCACTCTTTTACTTGTCAGGCATAAAAGAGGTAGCAAAAAATGGTGAAAATAAAATTCATCACATACACGTTGCTGGTTTTTTTTATACTTTCTCTAACTTTATCCTCAGTCCAGGCTATAAAAGTCGCTCTAATAGTCAAGAACGCAACGAGTCTTTCCAATCAGTATGAAAAAAAGGTTAACAACACTCTCACAACTATGGGTTTTGACGTTACTCCAATAGATAAAGATTCTACAGTTGATTATTCACAATTTGATCTTATAGTTGTTGCAGGCAGACCAGGAAATATCTATTCTTATCAACATTTAGACAGTTTTGTCGCTGATTTGCCGGTTAATGATATTCCTACTGTAGCGATAGACTCTTCTTATCCTGATGATTGGGGATGGATAATGCCTGGAACAATGAGCACACTTTCTTCTACAGACATACAGAAAGTCAAAATTGTCAACGATTCAACCTCAATTACAGACGGATATAACCTTGACCAAATAATCGAAGTCCATATAGTAGGAGGAAGAAGTATAATCGACATCGTTGATGCAAAACATAAGCTGACACCGATAGCATCAATAGTGTCTAATGAAAATAATGCTGTCATTGCTGTCGCTGAATCTGGTACAGAATTGTACAACAATCAAACGAATAAATGTAGAATAGTCTTCTTTGGTATAACCAATCCTATTTATTGGTCTGATGATGCCATTTCTCTATTCAAGAATTCAATTAATTGGGTTTTATCAGATAAAGATGGTGACGGCATAATTGATTGCAGGGATAACTGTCCTTCTACACCAAATCAAGACCAGAAAGATACAGACGGCGATGGTATAGGTGATGTATGCGATAACTGTCCTTTAGTTTACAATCCTGGTCAATCAGATATAAACTTAAATAAAATAGGTGATTTATGCGATCCAGATATTGATGGTGATGGAATTGCGAATAACATAGATAACTGTCCTTTGAAGTTTAATCCTGACCAGAAAGATAGAGATCATAACGGCATAGGTGACTTATGTGATGTACTTCCTTACCAAGTATTCTTGGACGTAGATAACGATACTGTCAATGAGACGGCCATCAATCAAAACAACATAACTGATGATGGTTTTGAGGTATATCAAGATCCTAATTATAACACTAAAGCTATACCAATAGACGGCGATTTCGATGGTATGACAGACTGGTTGATTTTTTTAAGACCTTTTGGAACACATTACAGATACTGGGATCCTGATGATGGAATACTTACGGATGTCAACAGAACCGGTAGCGATTACTACATTGACACGAATGGAGATGGTAAAACTGATGTCATATACAATTCTGCTAAGAATGCCTTTGTTGCCAGGAAAGATGTTGACAATGATTCGAAGTTAGAGGAGGCTTTTGACTGCAATTTTGACAATTCTTATGATGAATATATCGATTTTGACAATTTTTCACGATTATTACATATTATTGACGGCGATAACGATAGGAAGAACGATTTTATCATTGGAATAGACGGTGAAAACATCACAGTTCCTGCTAAATATTGGGATCCAGACGACAATATACTGACTGATATAGTAGAAAAAGACGTTGATGTTGACGGCAAGAATGAATACCTAATAGATGTTAATGGAGATGGAACATTCGATAAAATCTTCAATGATGGTAGTTTGCACGATTTCCCTGATTTAACAGTAGATTCCATCTCAATCAGTTCAACTGCCCCGACAGAAGGCGATAACATAGAGATTACTGCAAAGATTAAAAACATCGGTGGGTATGATACTTCTTTCTTTACAACAGAATTTAAAGTAGATGGCAGTTTAGTGGAAACTAAGACCGTTTCTTTGCCTTCCAGCGGTTCAACAGACTTGAAATTCAATTGGAGAAATGTTCAAAAAGCTTCTCACACGATAGAAATAATCACTGATTCTACAGATGTTATAGCAGAATCCAACGAGGAAAACAACCAAAAATCCATGGGTGTATCCGTATCTAGTCGTACTTCAACTGGTGGTGGAGGCGGTGCAACTATATATTACACTGGAACAGCTAATTTCACGGGCTTTCCAGAAAAAGTCGAAGTTTATGTTGGAGACAACATAACAGTATCCGGTAAGTTTGAGAATAACCTTACTTATGACCTATCCAACGTCATTTTCAGTCTAGAATCAGAAGGGTTAAATTCAAGCTGGTATATTATTTCACCTGCAAATTACAGTAAAATAAGTCAAAATAGTTCAAAAGATGTTT
>Ga0315296_10001294_pt1 | contig 21863 bp, 19 predicted proteins | sample YL17G14_18_MG_FD_203921 | JGI IMG/M metagenome (GOLD analysis project Ga0315296, IMG submission 203921) | Sediment microbial communities from Yellowstone Lake, YNP, Wyoming, USA - YL17G14_18 | ecosystem: Environmental > Aquatic > Freshwater > Lake > Sediment | place: USA: Wyoming | collected...
TCATATGTGCAGAGTCTTCTTAGGCAGAATAATCCAAGCCCTATTGACCTAATTGACCCAAAAATCATTGACCCAAATCTCTTAAATCCAAGTAGCTTGAATGAAAAGAACACAAGGGCGGGTAGCTCAGTACGGATAGAGCACCAGCCTCCTAAGTTGGTGGTCGTGGGTTCAAATCCCACCCCGCCCGCTACAGACGAACCCAGCCCGGTCTTACGAATTTTCTTTTAGGAGTTCACTTCCGTTTTCGAAAGACTTTGTTGCCTTCATAATCGCAGACAAATTCGAAACCTGCTTCTATGAGCTGGCAGACTTCCTGTTCTGAGTGGGCTATTTTCGCCGTGTAATCGTCGTCTTTGAAGTTGACGAGGTGAGTGTAGATCAGGGTGTTGTTGATGCTCCTGTGCCCTAGAATCTGCATAACGTGGAGGATGTCTTTCGTTTTGTGGTATTCCATCGTGGCTTTGTAGTGTCGAAGTGTGTGAAAACTGATTTGCGTTAGCCTTGGGTTTTGCATTTTGAAGGCGACTTGTTTGCGTTGTCTCTGGTAGCTTTTTCGCATCACGTCTGGATCAGATGGGAACAGGGTTTGAGAGTCTTTTGGCAAAGCACTGAGCATGCTCGTCAGCTTAGCTGACATTTTGAGAATTCTTGGGTTGCTGCCTTTTTCCGGTGTAACTCTTACCGAAGGGTTTTCTGTGTCAATGTCCGTCCATTTCAGTTTGCAAGCTTCCCCACATCTTACGCCCGTTTCTTTAAGCAGTTGGAGAAAGGTTGCCATTCGCTTGTTGCAGCCGCCTATCAGTTGGTCAACTTCATTTTCTGTAGGAATGAAAGGTAGTTTGCGGATTCTTCTGTAAGAGGGCGGTTCCCATTTTCTGTTCTGCATCTGAAGGAAGCTGCTGTAAGCGTCCACTGCGTTTTCTTTTCTGCCTGTGCTCCATTCTTGTTTGGCGATGACTTCTTTTATGGACTCTGGATTGTGGAGATCTCCGAGTTTCGCTAGGCGTTTGAGGAGTACGGTCCGACCTTTGATTGTTGCTTTGGCGTAGCCTTGCTTTAGGAGCCAGAAGCTGTACTCAATGACCTTTCCTTTGGTGTTTGCTGCTTGCGTTGTGCCCTCCCGCGAGGCCAGTTCTTGTCGGGTTACTTCGGTCAAGTTTTTCGACTCTTCTGTCAAGAGCTCGCATACTTGACGCTTAGAAGGATAGGCGTAGGAGCGATTTAATGACTGCGTATCAACTCTTGAGGCGCGTTGAGTCTTGTTTGAATGGTTGAGATTTGTTTCGCTGAAGCGGTAGCCGCAGTTTCTGCACAGCCACCTTTGAACACTTCTGGCATGCGCAGCATATCGCATGCCGTCTTTGTAGAGTCTCTTGGATCCGCATTGGGGGCAGCTCAAGCCTTGGTCAATGGAATGCTTATTCAGGTTTGACGGCTGTGTGCAGTGGTGGTTTTCTTCGGTCAAAACAGGGTCATCTGCTCTAGAACAGGGCTAGTCTTTTTCGTACTTCTTTTTCAGGTTGAGGAGCTTGTCTCTCAGGGCCTCGTACTCCTTGAGTTTTCGGACTCTGTTTTCATCTTCAACGGCCGAGGCTATGTCGCCTGCTTCAATGGTTTGTCTCCGAGCTGTGTCTGCCAGCAACGCGGCTGTGAGCAGGACGCGGAAGCCAAACCTGACGTCTCCCACGTCGGTTGACGTCTTCGCTATCATAGTCAGCAGTTTGTCTTCGATTGTGTTCGGCTTGCAGGCGCGTTCTACACGTTCTCTAAGTATCTGCGTGGTTTCTTCGCGTGTGTAAGGCTCTACGTACATGAGGACCGGATGAAGCGTGCTGAGAACTCTTTCAGGGAGCTTCACGACATCGTCCACATCGTTGCTGATGAGAATTAGGGTTGTTTTGGGCTGGCGGCTCAGGTAGTAGACGAGGGGTTCCTTCTCTTCAAAGAGGATGCTGTCAACCTCATCGATGGCTATCAGGAGGGATTTCGCTGTGAGTACGCTTTCAAAGGCTTGTTTCAGGCGGAACATCTGCCAGCCGGCGCTGGGCACGTTTACGCCAAGCTGTTTGACGATTTCCGCCATCGTGTAATACGGATTTCTGGTTTTGCCAGCGTTTACGTAGACGGTTTGGATTGGAATGTTTGTTTCAGATGCATGTCTATCGACTTCGCTGAGCACGTGCCTGACGCAAACGGTCTTGCCCGTGCCAGGCTGTCCGTAGATGAACAGGTTTCTCGCTTGACCACCGCTGAATAGGTCGGCGACGTGACGGGCTATCAGTTTCAAATCAGCATCGCGGCAAAGGGGCTTTCCGCCAGGCGGGTCTGAGAGCGGTTGAAGCCACTTCGGCTCCAGCAGAATACTGCTCTTGTCAGAAGTGAATAGACTCATCGATATGGCTCCTCTGCGCGGTACATGCGGAGACAGAGAGACGGTCGGATGGTCCCTCCCTCCCTAGTAGTTTTTTTCAAGCAGGTCAGCCTTCACATAAACTGCATTCCAATGATAACCATCAACGTCCAACTCGAAACACACCAGCACATAACCCGCATCTTCATACTGCCCAGAAGCCCATTCAAAGTCATCCTTGTGCAAACCGCCAACCACAAGCTTGTCAGCCGTGACTCTTCTTTTCATGAGGGTTCCTCCTCTCGCTGTTTTTCCCAAGAGGCCTTGCAGTCTTCGCATAGCCACAGTTTTTCATCTTTGAACGTCTCAGCTTGCCAACTCGTCAGTTTGGCGTCACCGCAAACTGCGCAGTCATGCCAGCCGTACGAGCCGTCGCCCCAGTATACAGCTTTGAAACTGTTGAGAGAGTTTCTGCCTGAATTCTCCTTATTTTTGGGTTTAACCTCAGGACATCTGGACCTTTCAGAGTTGTCCAGATCATCTGGTTCCATTTTAAGATTCAAGCTTGATTCTGGCGTAGATGGCATCGGGACATCTGGACACGTGGAGGTAGAGGGTTGTGGGGGAATGGTATTGTACTCTTCATCCAAAGCCTCGCTTGTGTCGTCGTCATTTGTTAGTTGTGGCGTTTGTAACCATGAACCATCATTGGGGTTCAAGAATGCCACAGCAGTATGTCTCGCGTGTCCAGTTGTCCAGATGGTGTTCAGCCATTTCCGCAGGCTCTTTCGGTGAAAGCGGCTGAATGATCGGATATTTTTGAGAAGGTCCAGATGGTTAGGCTTCTTTTGTAAGAGTTCATAACGGTATGTCTTGCTGGTGGTGTCTTCCTTCAGGTAGCCGGCTTGAGCAAGCGTTTTCAAGACTCGAGTCGCAGTTTTGGTTGACACTCTAAGCTTCGAGGCGACGTCATGTTTAGTCAGAGAAGCTGCTGAGTCTTCGAAGAGCTTCAGGGTTTCCTCTTGGCGCTTCTCGATTCGAGAAACCGTCTCATTTATGGATGCTTGCAGTATGCTGAAAGCTTTCAGAAAGTCTTCAGGCTCAACAATTATGTATTCTTGGCTGCCGACTTTGGCGCGAAGACGCTTCTTCTGGTTCAGCAAGGCCAAGACTTTGGCGAAGTTGATGATCTTCTCAACATGCGTTCTCAGGGCTACTTCCTGCTCCCGTTTAACTGCGAGATCCAGTATTTGGAGAAGCTGTGTTGGTGTGAAGGCTACCGCTTCAAGGTTCCAATCTAACAGTCTGAGCGCGTTCTGGAAGCCCTGTTCGCTGAATGGCAGATTCTTCTGAAGGCCTAGAATATTCTTGAGCGAATCGGGATAAGCTGCATCCCTTATCTTCTTGGCTATAACCCGCTTCGTCAACTGTGTGGAATGGTTCATCGTGTGTTTTAGTACGCGTCTGTAGAGGTCTGGGTTTATGTCGATGTCGCTGCTTGTGGTGATGAAGTTCTTGGCGTTTGTTTTTGCGCGTCCCATCTCCATCTTGCCCGTGAGCTCGTTTCGCATGGGGTAGATGGTTTCGATGCTTTCGCCTTCGCCGATTGCTCTTAGGCTGAGGCTTCCGCTGTCGCCCTTGACGCCTGCTGCTTCGTAGATAACCAGTGTTCCCGCGAACTCTTCGGGCAGATACTTGATAGCTTCAGGCGTTGAAGTTGTAAACTCAAACAGCCATTCCTTCGGCAGTAGAGGCTTAATCGCTCTGATGCTTTCGTTTTTGCCGCTTCCAGAATAGCCGCTTATCACGCCTGAAATGGGGTAGCGTGTTTGGCCGCTGCAGAGCATGACAAAGTTAGCGAGGATCGTGTTGTCTTCGCCTATCAAACGCCGCTTACCGAAGCTGAGGACGTAGTCGAGAAGCTTGTTGATATTCAGCAAGTTTTCCGCTCGTTCAATCTCTTCCTTGCTGAGCATTTTCGCAATGTTAGCCGGCGCTATCGGGCACTCGTCTCTCATGCAGTGTTTCTTGAGGATCGGGTCCGTGCAGCCGTACACGTAGCCGCCCTCAACAGCGCTTTTCACTATGGCTTGCAGCTCGCTTTCTTCCAGCGACGGGTCATTGAGTTTGTTGAGTTTACGCATGGTTTCCAGAACGCGGTCTGCGCGCATCTTTCGGAAGTTAGCCAGGAAAGAGGCCAAGCGTATGGCATGCTCGTTTCTTTCGCCTTCCTTTGCTCCCCTATATAGGGCCTCAATGCAGGGTGGAGTTTTGCCCGTGAACCGTTTGCCAGCTAAGTCTTCCCTTTCAAACCATGCTTCTGTTTTCTGTTCTTTCGGTTTGACGCCGGCTTCGAACATGGCTTCGAGAAGTGTGTCTTCAAGGTCTTGGATTACGCTGGGAACGTTGTCGTTCAGGCGCCTGTAGTCTCGGCTTGGCGCCATTATGCAGAGTTTCCCTTCTCCGAGAATTTCCAGCCCGCACTCGTTGTGGAAGATGCTGACGGTTCTGAGTTTTTTGTGGCAGTGGTAGATCCAGTGTTGGCCACCTGAAGGCGTTTGCTCCATCTGGGTGCAAAGCATTTTCTTCAGGATTTGCTGGCCTTTTTCCTTTGCTTCTCCGCTCACATTTTTAACGTCAAAATCCACTGCACCGATGTATAGACCATTGTTCAGCTTGGTGCCGCAGATTACGGCGAAACCGTCAGCCTCAGCCCAAGGCAAAACGTCAAATTCTCCAGCTGTCTGCTTCTCCGTCTGCCAGCGTGCCCATTCGACGAGAGGTTTCTTCTGTTTAACCGGCACAACAGGGATTCCTCGCTCAAAAAAGAACCTTGCAGCAGCTTCTAGATCTTCTGACATAGATTTTTCGCCTCACAGGTCTTGCACTTGTTGAAGCAGCAAGGTTTTCCAGTTCCAATGCATCCGGGCAGTGTTGAATCGTCCACTTAGGCGGCACCGTGCCCCCGTTTCTTACGCCCTATAGTGGTGCCGTTTTTGAAGAGCCAGTAGAAGTAGCCTTCTTTGGACAGTTTGCCGTTATGCTGCACCAGATCTTTCAACAGTGATTTGAAGTCTGTGCTATTGACGTCTTCACTACGTTCGTATGGTCCGGATGCGCCCCGAGCCTCCTCCCATTTGATCTTGTCTGGATCCCATGTTGGCCTATCTTTGTCGAGTCCCTTTCGCTCCTTGTATCGCTCCTTGGCTGCGGTTATTCCCGATTCGACTCCGTTCATGAAGTCCAGCATCATTTCTTCGGCGAGTTCGCTCATGTGTGAAGCACCGCCTTGAAGTCTGCTTCCTCCGGCAGGAGACCCATCCTAGCTAGTTTTTCTCGGACCGCGTCCCTCACAAAGTCTGACTTGCTAACGTGCGAGTTTACCTGGACTGCTCTTTCAAGGCATTCGTCCAAGTACGCCGTTACAGGTATGTTCCAAAACTTCAGTTTCCTTTTTGACATTTGTTTGACCTGTTAAGGAACCGTTGCGCAATGCTTATATAACAGTTTTTGTATCTAATTGGCTCAGATTAAACTGAAATTGTTAAGGTGATGAGCGGTTGTTAGGTAATGCTATGAGGAAATATGTTATGAGTGACAGAAAGAACGGCTACAACAAGCAGACTCAGAACGTGTACAACAGTAGGATCAGGAACTATGCTGTTCAAGCGCTGAAGGACCTTGCGCTTCTGGCGGAGAAGCTTCCTGAGAAGCAGCAGGCTCAGATATTTAACGAAGACACACTCTCGTCCTTAGTATGCGGCATTCTCCGTTTCCGAACTGTGCAGCAAATTGACGAGAAAGAAGCTCGAGAAAGACAAAGCAGAATACTCTCGTTGTGTTATCTAGTTCTCAATGAAGTGGGATACAGAGAAAACGCTTGGAGTTTGGCGCCAAATATAATGAACATTCTGGTAATGGGCGGTTCATCTGAAACCGTTGACACGATAACTGGACTAAAAGCGGTTTATCTCAAAGGGTTCTCGAAACAACAAAAGCCCCCTGTATCCCACGCATAACGCACGCTAGCGCGCGCTCACTTTGCATTACATGGACGTGCGCACTATGCGCTGAGCTATGAAAGGGAATAGGTAAGCCTTTTCTAAAGCTCAGCTCATATTTGCGTGTAAAGTAACGCAGTTTCACGCAAGCAGGTAGAGTCTCTTTGAAAGACGGCTTTGTGGTTCGTCCCTATAGTCCTGGCGACGAGGAAGCAATAGTCCATTTTCTGAGACTGCCGTTCGAAGGATGGCCTCGTTTTGATATCAGTTGTAGCCCACTCGATCACTGGAAATGGAAGTTCCTAGACAATCCATTGAAGTTGACAATCAGCTCTTTGTGTGTGAAGGAAGGAAAAATAGTGGGCTGTCTTCATGGAATTCCTAGGATGGTGAAGATAAGAGACCGCCTACTTTTGTGCGCTAGTGGAGCAGATGCTGGAGTGCACCCAAGCTTCCGTAGGTTGAGACTCTTTGACAAAATGGACGGTTTGACAAAACAGCTAATGACGAAGTCTGGAGTGGTGCTCTTCTACGCCGTTTCAAGTAACCCTGTAATAATCAAGTATTGCTCGTGGGCTGAGCACATTTTTGCACGTTCTCCCCTTGAATATGTTAGGATTATAGATGTTTCATTGCATTTAAAGACCACTAGCAATAAGCACCCTCACATGCGCAAGTATTTTCTTGGATTGCTCAAGGTCTTGAGCAGACTCGAAACTTCCACACCTACGATTCAACCGAAGGATGAAGAATTTCACATTTCAAGAATCTCAAGTTTTGACGATAGGATAGAGGATTTCTGGAACATGGTCAAGAACCACTATGCGTTCATAATTGAGAGAAGGAAAAACTACATGAACTGGCGGTACTGCGATTCTCGTGGTGGAAACTATACTATCAGGATAGCCGAGAAAAAAGGGGAACAGGGGATTATGGGATACGTTATTACGAGAATCAACAAGTATCAAAGAGACTATCCTGTCGGCTACATTGTTGATCTTTTGACGCTTCCGCAAAGACTTGATGTTGCCTACGCGCTCATGCGTGACGCTCTTCGTGATCTTGACGAGCAGAAAACTAACATAACGAAATGCCTGATAATCAAGGGTCATGAACATGAAAGAATTATCAAAAGATGCGGATTCTTGAACAGCAGACGCAAGATCGGTCTCGTTTACAGGCCGCACGCAACGATCAGTCAACAAAATGGTTTCTTTAATATTGCCACAGATAGAGTGCATTTGGTTTATGGAGATTATGATGACATATAATCCAGGGTAATGGCAAGCAACGCCGCTTGTTTGTATCACTAAATGTTGAAACAAGAATTAATCAGATTTGTCGTTGAAGGTGCCCGTTCAACGTCTTCAAGCGCTAGAGCTTAGACTCGGAGAGCAAAAAACGCCTTGAAGACCCCCACATGCCGCAAAACAAGCCTCAACGGATATAGGAAAAAGAAAGTCGGATCATTATAGTGGAATGACAATAGGGTTCCTCTTATGAACGAACAGAAGAGAGTCTGCAAGCTGCATCTGACCGAGCCTCCTATTTGCACGTAACCTATACCCCCCTCTATTTCACTCTTTATCCAATCGTGAAGATCTTTGGGCGCAGAATGCTCTAAGTCAACTGGAGCAACTCGCAGCTTCCATCCTCTTGCTTTCACTTTTCTGCAGAAAAGATCATCTTCGCCCCTTCTGATGTCTTCATCAAAAAGCAAGCCCTCAATGGCTTTCCTTTTGAAACAACTTCCTCCGCAACCTATGCTTTCTGCATCCTGGGAGAGACTTCTCTGGTAATAGTTCAAAAGACGCTGTACAAATCTCTGCAATATTGTGGGATTGCACTGAGGTGGAATATGGAGAGACCATATCCCACCTACGTCTTCAGTACATTTCTGGAAGAAATCCATCATCGACCTGAAATAGTCTTTTGATACAGATTCATCGGTATCTATGAAAAAAACAGGGTCAGTTTTTGATAGCCTGAGACCAACGTTTCTAGCTTTTCCGACAGGACTGACACCTGTCACTTGAATAGGAGTTCCTCCAGCTTTTCGGATACTCTCTATACATTTTCTGACAGCTTCCTCAGGTTCATTGAAAGAACAGACTATTACTTCGTACATTGCTTTCCTTTCTTCATCCCAGATATCTGTGGATGGTTGCTTCTTCAATTCCATGCTCATTCATGACCCCCTTCACTATTTCAAATTTCCCTGTTTGAAGTTCTTCTTCAAGGTACTGTGGATTTCCAAGTTCAGAATAACATATCAACACGAACCGAATGTTAGCGCGCGCTAAGAGCAAGTGGTTCCTATTCTTTTCAACACCACTGAAGAAGAACAACAGGGACATTGTGTAAAAAGTTATTAAGATTGACTCCGTGAAAATTCGCTGACCATAAAAGAGAAAAAGGTGATTCACACCGAAGTAGCATTGCAGACATTAGCCCGGTTGGTTCATCGTACAGCTTTTTTCCCAAGAAAAATGTACAGACTATTGATAAGATCGAAAATGACAACACGACTATCCTAGCTCCAGTCTCATCGTTGAATAACGCAGTTGTGGATGAGATAAGAATTGGCAGAAGAATGGGTCTGTAACTTTCGACTGGAGGAGGAATTCCAAATTGGAGATTTTGATTTAGACTTCTTGAAAGGCCAAGGTAAACAGCTTCATCCCACCAATAGCCTTTGTTGACATTTAGCAGTGAAACCTAAAGATCACTGAAAATGTGAAGAAGGAAAGAATGAGTATATGTAGAGATCTCATCTCTTTCACTTTGAAGGAGAATGACCCACATAAGTTTCAGAAGTCTAGGTCTATTTCTTTTTGTTTTCCACAAATCGGCGCATGCGACCACGCGTCAGCGCACGCAAACATGGCAGGAAGATATAGAACTAATGAGGAAGACATAAGACTGGCGTCTACATTTTACAAATCGCCATGATAGACGAGAAAATGATCGTTTTCGCCCCCCACCCTGATGATGAAACGCTGGCGCTCGGCGGAACTATCATCAGAAGACTCCAAGAAGGGTCTAACGTACACATTGTGCTCATGACTGATGGGCGTCATTCTCATGATCTGATACTTGGAATGAATGAGCCTTCCCCAGAACAGATAGCCAGAATACGTACGGCTGAGTTCAAAGAGGCTACTATGATCTTGGGGGTCAATCCTGAGAACAAACTCCTCTTGGGGTTCGAGGACACGAAGCTTGGACAACACGTGACGGAGGCAAAGAAAATAGTCGTTGAGGTCCTGCTCAAAATCTCACCCTCTGAGGTATACGTGCCTTACAGGAGTGATGGCACAGAAGACCACCGTGCGACCTACGAAATCGTCAGGGATAGCATCACACGAACTAACACGCACCCCCGTATTTTCGAGTATCCTGTGTGGGATGGGAAAATCCCTCAACATGGTCTGAAAATTCAGACGGTTGATGTAAGCAGAGAATTGGCTAAGAAAAAGGAAGCCGTATCCAAATACAAGAGTCAGATTTCGAAGTGCTTTCCAAAGCAAAAGAAGGCGGTTCTGAGCAAAGACTTTGTAAAAATGTTCTGCTCCGAAATTGAGACATTCTATACGGAAGAATAGCGACAATTATCGAACAATCTCGCGCGTACTATGGCTGTTTCAAAAATCTCCGGAATGACGCGCGTTACCATTAAAAGTGAGTTCACACATTTTGGTGATGGAGAGTTCATGAGAATCGCCTATGTTACGCCCAGCTACCTTCCTGATATTGGAGGTGGCGAGTTTCATGGTTTCTACTTGTCCAAGACCCTAACTGAGTTTGGACATGAGGTTGCAGTGTTTACCAAAGGTCCCTTCAGACACATCTGGAAAGAAAAGGTCCAAGACGTCGAAGTAGTACGTTTGCCTTCCCTTATCAAGGGACATCAATATCTGCTTTCCTCTCTAGGAAGAGAGGTTCTAGACTTCGACCCCCTAGTAATTTTCGCCCACGGTCCAAGTCTGATCTGTGACAGAGCAGCAGTTTTGGCGAAGATTCACAAGATTCACTTCTTCGAGTGGTATATCGGAGACATTACGAAAACCTCACTTCCGATTGACTGCTTGGCCAGAGTTTATAACAATTTTCACTGCATTATTCCTCTCAAAATTGCTAGGAAGGTGATCGTCTCCAGCCAAATAACCGCGATGCTCCTGCTTTCCAGAGGAGTCTCAAAAGACAAAATCAAGGTAGTTCATCCCGGAATCGATCCAGAAAGATTGACACCCTCCGTCCCAAGTGAGGACGCTAGGAGAGCTCTAGGGATAACGCATCAGAAGGTAGTTCTTTTCGTGGGTAGACTTGGGAAGGACGCATCGCAAAAGGGAGTTGACGTGCTAATTCGTTCGATCCCATATGTGCTGGCAAAATGCCCAGGTGTTCTTTTCGTGTTCGTGGGAGGCGGACAGACGGAATCAAAGTACAGAAAAGCGTGTATTCAAAGAGGTCTGAGCGAAAACGTGAGGTTCACTGGAACAGTGCCCGACGACAGACTGTCGATGTTCTATGCAGCTGCCAACTGCCATGTTCTTCCATCGATTAGTAGAACAGAAGGATTCGGGCTTGTGTTGCTGGAAGCCATGAGCTTCGGCTGTCCAGTTGTTACGACGAAAATCGTGGGGGGAGCAGAGGTAGTGTCTGAACTTCAGGCAGGAATAGTTGTTGATCCCGGAGACATGCGAGCACTTGCAGACGCTATACTGACTCTTCTTCGGAATGATCAAATGGCTGAAAGACTGGGACACAATGGAAAAAGAGTCGTGAAGAGGTACAATTGGAAGGAAGTAGCCAAGCAAGTCGAAAAGTTGATTGTATGAAGATCGTTCAAATTACAGCTCGTTTTTTTCCTTGCCTGGGAGGGGTAGAGAGCTATGTGTACTGTCTGTCAAGAAAGCTCGTTGAAAACGGGCACGAGGTGACCGTATACACTTCAGACCTCTTCGGAAATCGCCAAGCACGTCTCCCAAAGTCTTCGAAGCTGGGTAACGTCAACGTAATTCGCTTCAGATCGGTTCAAGTGTTACCTGGGTTGCCTCCGACTTTGGTGTTTCCGTCTTTGGTTAACACATTGTTGAAGGACAGAGAAACTGATGTGATCCACGTTCACAACTATGGTTATTTCCCGGCTTACTCCGCGAGTTTCGGTCGACGGTTAAACGGAATTCCCATCGTACTGTCAGCACATACAACCTCCAAAGTTTCAGTAGGCATATTTGCAAGAAGATTCTATAATGAAACGCTAGGAAAAATAGCTGTGAAGATGGCCGATCACATAATCTGCTCGACCGAGGATGAAAGAAACTACTTGATCTCGGTGGGAGCAGATCCACTGAAAATGTCTGTCATCCCAAACGGCGTAGACCTGGAAAAGTTCGCGGTGGGCTCTACGAGTTTTTCCTTCAAAAAGAAGTTTAACATTTCTGGAAAGATAGTGCTTTCTGTAGGAAGATTGAGCAAGGAAAAGGGACTAGACTATCTGCTAAAGGCCGCTTCTGAGGTCAAAAACAACTTACCCAGAACTCATGTGAACTTCGTCTTGGTTGGACCAGACTGTGGAGAAAAAACCAGGCTTTCCTCCCTAGCCCAACGCTTGGGAATAGAGGAGAACGTTCTGTTTGCGGGTCCCCTGCGTGACGCCGAATTGACAAGCGCCTATCTTGAATCAGATGTATATGCCCTTCCTTCGTTGTTTGAGTCTTTTGGAATGACACTACTCGAGGCTATGGCTGCTGGAAAACCGATTGTTGCTAGTCATTACAGCGCAGCTCCTGAACTACTGAGAAACGGAGCGATGGGGTACCTAGTTAATCCGTATTGCCCTGAAGAAATGGCAAAAGCACTTGAAACCCTGCTGATTGATGACCAACTTGCTGACAGAATGGGTAGAACAAACAGGTCAATTGCCGCGCAATACTCATGGAATTAGATTGCTGAGAAGATCGAGAGAGTGTATGACGCAGTGAGACGATAATCTTGATGGGATTAGTCGACTCTCTTGTTCAGAATCTTATCTTTCTTCTCTGTCTAACGCTAATAGGGGAGCCGTTCAGACTTGCCATTGCACGTTTCAGTAGGCTATTTCAGAACCTGAACGTGCTTGAGGGCATCGTTCTAGACTTCTACGTAGGCGGTTTGACCCTGTATGTGATAGCGACGATCCCATTGCATCTTTTCAGTCCAGAAATCCTAATGGGGCTTCTTTTTGCTTGCTCCGGTTTGTCATTCTTCCTGCATCGCAAAGACATTTCACGACTAGCGCACGTTTCTGAGAAGAGAGTGAAATTGTACTTTTCGACGAATGCCTTAGCCATGTCAGAAGGGTTGATTGTTCTCTGTCTCTTTCTCACGACGCTATGGCTTGAGTCTGTGCCTATTACAAGTCTCGTATTTGGAAACGTTCAGGATTCATCACTATATGGACTGTTTACCAAACTGATCTTGCAAAACCGCCAAGTGCCCGTGAACATGCTTCCATATTCAACTGAAGGCATCATTTACCCTCAAGCATTCTTCGTGATGGAGGCTTTCGGTCATTTCGTAACAGGTTTTGGTCTTGCAGAGATCACTCTTCGCATAACACCTCTTTTTCAGGCGTTAGCAGTCCTTGGTGCATACTACCTAGGCAGACGTCTCAGTTCCAAGAAGTATATCGGTTTGAGTTTTGCCTTCGTTTTTTTCGCTGTTTCTAGATGGCCACGCTTGCTGGCTTGGGGAAGCAACCCGTTTGTGGGCGGTTTTGCGCTCTATTTCATGTGCATAGGGCTGTTATCACAGCTGTACAACAGTGAAAGCACCAGAAAAGAACTAGTCGGAATATGCTTTACAGGCATTTTGCTTGGCTATGTCGGCGCGATCAACCTAGTTTTTCTTCAAGCTTTGCTCCCCGCAATTGCTGTACTTACATTCGTAAGTGTGCGCAGAATGAAGCGACAGAATGCACGTACTGACATACGAACTGTGGTTCTCTGTGGTCTCATAGTTCTAGGATGTAGTATCGCGGTGATAAGCCCCTACGTGTGCAGATTCATCGTGTCTGTTCAATACTCGGGACACAACGCTGGGTTGCCTACAGACTTACTGGTTCCTTCGTCACATGAAGCAGTTTCTCAACAGGTGTTTGAGCTTACTCAGATCTATCGGGGTTTTTTCGATCTGGACTGGATAAGTCCATACAGAATCTTGAAATTTGAAACAGCTCTTCTGATCTCAACAGCCCTAGCAGTAGTCTACATCAGCGTGGGAAAGAAAAAAGCCGAGCTCAAAGACTTAGTAGAATCACTTTCGGTTTTTCTGATCAGTGTTATACTACTCTTAGCGATACGCACGGTTGGTGCGCTTGTATCTATTTCTGTGGTAGAGGTTCTTACAAACTGGGCTGAGACCGCAATTCTGATATTTGTTTCGTTTTGCTTTTTCGTGTGCGTTCTTAATGTTCTTCTCCATGATCATATCCGCGGACTAGTCTGTCGTTGGCATAAGCATTCTTCTTCAACTAAAAAAGTCTACGCGGCGGCTCTGACGCTCGTGGTTCTCTCATCAATCTACGTGCCATATCTTTACTTCCTCTTTCTTCATGACTCCAATTATCTGACTGGGCAGTATGATATCTTCTGTGTGACAACACAGAATGACCTTGAGCTCATGCAGTGGATGAAACAGAATATCCAGAAAGCGTCGGTCGTGCTGATAAATCCTTATGATGCTGGAGGCTTCGTTCCTGTAGTAACTGACTTGAAGGTCATCTATCCTTTCATCCAAAGCAGGTCTTCTCTGTCGTATCTCTTCCTAACTGGTTCTCTCGGCCAGGGAAACCTGTCCAATACTGTTTATGACATGCTAGATCAGCTGAATATAACCCATGTTTTCATAGGTGAACGCGCTATGCCCGGATATGAGAGATTTGAACCACTGCTTTTTCTCGGGAATCCAAACTTCAGACTAGAGAAACGTGACGGTGATGCCTATTTGTTCGCTCTAGCTCATGCGAACAGAAGTGTCTTCTTCTCCGACGATTTCGAACGTTCAAGCTTGGAAGACGAGGGGTGGAAAGCCGAATTTTCATCAGTCAACAGTTCAGACGAAGCAACTATTGTCTACAACCCACAGAAAGCCTTTGACGGATCCAGATGTCTCAGGATCTCAGCCAAAGTATCTCCAGGCACAGACCAATCTTCAACTTGGGTACTTCGGAAACTGTACGTGCCATCGTTTGAGGCTCAACAGAGCGTTAAACTTTCATTCTGTCTAGATCACGACGGTATCATTGGAAACTCCGAGGGGTTCACTGTGATTGTCTCTGACGAATCTTGGACAAAGAAGGTGTTTATATCGACCTATGAAAGGGGAGGATATACGCTTCCAGCATCTCAAGGACTATTCGAGGTCGATTTGGGCACGATATGGAACGAAATCTTCCACTCAAAACTGCCATCAGCGTTGTTTCTTCAACTTGAAAACACTGACAAAGATGGATTCGAAAACGTATTCTATGTGGACAGAGTACAACTGGTTGTCAGCGACAAGTGATTATGCGTGCGAGAAAATCACAGAGAGATGGAGACAGTGGAGTGAAGATTGCGACCCACCGTAGCTGTTGTCATTCCAACTTCGAATTCAAGCAAAACTCTGGAGGCTTGCCTCAGGTCGATTAGGGCACAGACATATTCTGAACTAGAACTAGTTGTAGTCGATAACTTTAGTACAGACAATACTAGAAGAATAGCTGAAGAGTTTGGTGCACGTGTATTGGATGGTGGGAACCCAGCTTTTGCGAGAAATGTGGGGGTAAGGGGCTCCGTTTCAGACTACATATTCTTCGCTGATTCAGATGAAATTCTGGACAAAAACCTAGTAAAGGAATGTGTCCGGCTCTGCGAAGAAAACAAATCAAACTTTGTAAGAATCCCAATATTCTTCATTGGCGGATCCTTCATCGGCAATAGCTCTGCATTTTGGAAAAACGAGCTTTCTGTCGTAGACAGGGAAATAAGAGGGGACAGCGCTTCTGACACCGTCACTCGCTTTCTGAACAGAAAACACGTGGCCGCAGCAGGTTTTTTCGATGAGAGGCTAACCATAGGCGAAGACGTGAAGTTCAAGCAAACTCTGATCTCCATAGGCTTGAATAGTATAAGGTCCAAATCCTGCATCTATCATGTAGAACCCGCACGACTCAGAGATTTTGTCAGGAAGAACTTTGGATACGCAAAGTTCATGTTCTCAGATCACAGTTCTAGGGAAGAGCGCCTGACAGAAGAGATATTGCAAATGGCTATGATGGCTTTCTGGAAATCCAAGATCGCCTTCTACAGACAACCATTGTTGTTGGTCGGATGCTCTTTTCTCCTCTTCGTCAAAGGGTTTTTGTTGCTCGTTGCTCGCTTGACAACGCTCCAAAGTATCGCCAACTTGCAGTAGCTGGCGCAAGCTTCCTTGAGGCTTAAACACGTTGCCAGATGCTATAGGAACGTCCCAGGAAATTGTCAAATATTGCGAGGATGTTTGCCAGTATTTCCACTGATGCCAGAATCGGAAGCCCCAAGCAATCTTGTGGCTGGTTCTTTACTTCTTCCTTGAGGATACGAAAAGCTTTGAACGGCTGCTCCACAAGCAGCCCTTCGAGCGTTCTGGAATGAATGCTCATGACCCTTCGAATCTGGTGATGACCGTAAGCTATTCTACGTCTCTGAGAGAGAAGTCTTGCGACGGTATCAGGAGTCTTTATGAAGACAAGCGCCTCGGAACAATACCTGGTCGCGAAACCTCTTTTCAGGGCAGAGATACAGAGATAGGCATCATCATTCACAATACCAGAGGGGATCTGCGCCGCGGCCTCTTTTCTGATCACCATCAACTCCCCTGTTGCATGCGTGTTCATGCCGATTCTGGACTGATACATCAGCGTGCGATTGTGCAGACGCCACAGTAGCAAACTCAGGGAGTCAACGATTCCTTTTCCGCGTTGTATGGGAACGGGGTGTCCACAAACGATACCCACAGACGGGTCGCTGCTAAGTCTTTCTACCAGTCTTTGAACAGAATATTCAGGGAGTAAAACATCTGCTGCAACCAGAACTAATGCTTCACCCTCCGCCATCCTGAGAATTCTGTTTACTGCCTCAGCTTTTCCAGACCTCACTGGTTCCAGTATCAGCTTGACTCTGCTGTCTTTCTTTTGCATCTGCCTAGCGACTTCTGATGTCCCATCAATACATTGACTCGAGATAACTATAATTTCAGCCAATTCATGTCCATTCAGAGCGCAGTTGAGTAAAGAAGACAGAAGTCCTCCTATGGTGTCAACGTCATTGCACACGCAGATGCCAACGCTGATTCTCAAAGGGACAATCCTTCACACAATAGTCTCGCTACAATTCATATAAAGACTTCAGAATGTAAGCGCGAAACAGAAGTTTAACACCTCTTATGAATTGCCAGCTGCCTGCAGACGGGCCAAGAACTTACTGTAAAGGGCTTCCCACCCAAATCTTTTATTCCAGATCAACAATAGGTTTCACCTCGAATCTGATGAGTATGCCGATGCTGGGTTCGCGCTCTCGCAGAAGCCGTTATGTGAAAAATGCTTTAGTTGTCTTCCTGGTTTTTGCTCTTCCGTTGTCGGCGTTGCTGCATGAGGAATTACTAACAAGCGTCTCGTATGGTGAAGTCATGTATGAAGTCAAAATAACTGGCTCTGCTTTCGTTCCGCAGAACTTGGTCATCCTAAAGGGAGACACGGTGAGATGGATCAACATGGAACCTGTCTCGCACACTCTTTTGTTTACGTTTTTGAGTAATGGTTCATCATATCTTCTTTCAGACCCGATTCCTTCTAGCACGCCATATTTCCCAAACGCTACTTGGACGCACACATTTAATGATACAGTAGAGCTTCAATATTTCAGCAAGTACATACCAGGGATTTCTGGCTTTCTAACCGTCCGAGCTCCGTCTTCATCAGGTATTCGTGTGTTGACCGTTTCCCCCTCAACAACGACTGTCTATCGCCATTCAAATGTACCCATATCTGTACAGGTTGAGAACACGCTGCCTGAGACTAGATCATTGAATGTCACTGTTTATGCCAACACCGCGATAGCAGGTCTTACAGTCTTGACTATTCCGCCCTCCGCGAACAACACGTGCACGGTAACCTGGAACACCATTGGTTTCAATGGCGAATACACGATATCCGCACAGGCGCTAGATAGCGTACTCATTAATGGCACAGTGAAAGTAATGGGAAAGGGGTACTTCATAATCGTGGCAGGGAGTCGCGATGATAATAGTCTACTGGACGCAATAAACTACGGATGTAATCAGGTTTACAAAACTCTTCTGGCTGTCGGGTTCAGCAAAGACAGAATATTCTATATGAATCAACCAAAATACACTCCTCAAGACGTGGACGGGGACGGCCAGAATGACATAAATGCTTTGGCATCAACCGCAAATCTCCAAGGGGCAATAGAAACATGGGCTCGGAGCAAAGTCACTCCAACTGAACCATTGTTCATTTACCTCTTCGACCATGGTGGTAATAACCTGTTTTGCATCAAACCATATGAAACGCTTGCTTCGAACCAGCTAGCCTCATGGCTCCATAATCTGGAGGTGGATACGCGGGTGTCTAGCCATGTGATATATGCTGCATGTGAGAGTGGAAGCTTTATAGACGATCTTTCAAGAACTGGCAGAGTGATAACGACTTCTTGCCGACCAGATGAAAGTTCATGGTTAGGCCCTGATGGCAGAGGGGAGGCCTTCTCTATACCGTTCTGGAACCAGATCAAGTCTGGTCATTCAATCGAATCGTCTTTCAACTCTGCTTGTTCAACGGTCAAGCAGGAAGGTATTCAACAGACACCCCAGTTGGACGACAACGGAGACCGAGTTAGTCACACGGGTCCGTTGCCCAATAATGGCGACGGCTTTCTGTCTGAGATAGTCTATATCAGCGGTTGCGAGTGGCCCTATCCCTGGATAAGCTCCGCGGTCGCCAAGCAGTCTTTCCAAGCGGATTATCTGCCGAGCAGTATCACTTTGTGGGCTCGAGTTGAGAACAAGACTCCTCTGGTTCATGTGACTGTTTGGATGCTACCACCAGATTATACACCTCCGCCGCCCAGTGACAGGCTCGTGTCTCCAGGTCTTGAAGGTTTCGAGATGGTAAATCTGAACCATGACGGGAATTTTACGGTAGAGATCCCTGCAGTAAACTTGACAAAGCACTACAACGGGCAGCCCAATGCGGAATTCAAGTTCATCATCACTGCAGAGGAGCAAAGTGGAGATGTTGCAACTCCAATCGTGACGAGCGTGGTATTCAACCCAACTGGACAAGATACGACTCCGCCAAGCCTCTTTTTGGAGCGTCCCCTCGAAGGGCAGTCTGTTCATGGCATGATTGCACTAAACGGCACAGTCACGGATGACTCCAGCCTAGACAGGATTGAGGTATATGTGGGGGGCCACTTGTATAGCACACTCAGTTTGCTCAGGACAGCCTCTTCCTTCTTTGAAACAACCATTGATACCACCGAGCTCTCCAACGGTCCGAGTACCATAGTAGTGAAGGCCTATGACAGTTCTAACAACACCAGCAACGCATCCGTGACCGCCTGGGTTAACAACTTTGTTCACGACGTGGCAATAACAAACATCACTCCAGCCCAAACAGTGATAGAACAAGGCTTGACTCTAAACGTGAGTCTGACGTTGGCAAATCACGGCTCTTTCGCAGAGAACCTTAACTATACAGTTTACGCTAATTCGACTGTAATAAAACCAACTGTCATTATAACGCTTGCAGAAGGAGGCATCTCAACCATCACGTTCAATTGGACCACCACAAACTTCGCCTATGGCAACTACACTCTGAGTGCTTATGCGGAGCCAGTCCCAGGTGAGACGAACACGGCAGACAACAATTTCGCAGATGGCTGGATAACAGTGGCGGGCGTGGGCACGCTTGCTCCAATCTGGCCCATTATGGTAGCCGGCGTTCTTGGGGCGATTCTTGCTGCAGGAATTGTTATGCTCTACTTCTTGAGAAAAAGGAAAAAGCAAAGGAAATCCTAGTTGCGCTGTACTTAACAGCACATAGCCAAATGAAGATGCCATCCTCAAAAACATCTCTGAAGCTCGCGCGCTAGAACAACCTGGAAGTGATCAAAAACGCCGACTGGATCATAGATCTCGCGCGCATGCTTGTTCCGAAATTGGCCTAAAATGGTTTTTATTCGCCTTCCATGATTTAAGGAAGGCTTTGCGTTTCGTATCTGATCTTGATTTCGTTAAGTAACTGTCTTCTTGAGCACTGGCAGAAATGTGCAAAACGGAATTATAGCCATTTTTGACCATTTTAGGAACAACCATGCGCGCTTGCAGGGCTCAACCGTGAACGCCAACGGCAACTCAGACCTTGTGCAGCATGCTACGTGCACCTTGTAGCCGAGTGCGAAGCCTCTTCTACCCCTTCCCACGCGAGCCTCACGATCACTTTTGCCCGTCTTGTTGTCGAGGCTTCTCTGACTGTAAGCCTTGATGACTGTACTGTCCAACGCAACAACCTCGCCCTCAACCACTCCATCACTCAGCAGTTGATGCACCAGCGCAGAGAACACCTTCTCGTACCCATCCTTGCCAAGCCTGTGCCTAAACTGAGTGAACAAACCGTGACTAGGCGTCTCACCTTTGAAACCACATGCCTCAGCAACCTTTCTGTCCTTCTTCAGCAACAATGCAAGCCTGCGATCGCTCGGAACACGAAATAGATGCTTCAGCAGCTGAGCCTTCAACACTTGAACAGGATCATAAGGCTTCCTGCCACGTCCGACCCCGTGATAAAAGCGCATCAACAACCCACGAACAGAACCCAACTCCAGTGAAACAAGCACTTGCTTAATTCTCAAAGCTTCTTCCTAACACAACATAACCAGACGGACAGATTAATTTCTAAACAGGCTAGCGCGCTTTAGGCCCCTGGGGGCATACCTATTAATGCAAGGATGAAGAGTATGGCTATGAGAGCCCTCATTGCAACTAAACTCCAGAAGAATATTCTTCCAACATTAGTTAGGATTTTCGCCTTCTTCGATTGCTGTCTCCAATGATAGGCGCATGAAAAAAGAACGGCAAGTCCAAAAGTCAGGTCAATCCCAAAGATTCCAAAGAGCCCAAAGAGTCCGAATGGATAAAAGAAGAACAAGAAAGGAGAGCAAACAACCGCAAGAACGATAGCACAAGCGTATAGGATAAGTCTAAACCTTTCAATAGAGCTCATTTTGTTTTCAGTCTCCATTTATGATATTTTCTTCCGTAGACTATGACTCCCAGCAATGTTGCTATCATGAATAACGGTAGGATAATGATGGATGAAAACTCCGGAATCGTCTCACGTCTTGTCAGGTAAATATACTGACACCCATACTCTCTGCTCGGTTCTATTTCTGTCCCTTCATGCCACTCGTTGAATGAAGTGATTGCGTAACCGTCAGGGTGAGAGGCCTTTGCGATCAGCCAGAACGAACTGTAACAGACGCCGTTTCGCCTGTCAACAACACTCTCGAGTGCAGCTGGGCTATAATCGCTCGCGACAACATTGTTGAAGCCCGGCACGACTGTTGCAATGAAAGTCTTGTTTTCTAGGTGCGTTAGCTTGGAGGCGGTATTGTAGATGTCTAGCACCTGCAGAGAATCCGGTGAGAAACCCGCAGGATAGTACAGATGTATCCCGTCGATGCAATCCTTGAAATACTCTATGAAATCGTCGATCTTGCCTTCATATCCTTGGAAATCCATGATAATGTAAGGGTTGAATCCTTCTCCTCTCAGCTGGTTGATTGTTGCGTTCCAGCCATTGTCAAAATAAGGATCAGGATTGACTGGTTTACCACTAGAATTGCTAATGTAGAAGTAGTCGACAGCTGCCCATTCGCTGTTCCACGTATCGTTGTTACGATCGTCAAAAGATTCTGCTCTTATTGTGACGTTCGAGCCTGCGTAGCTGGATACGTCAAAAGGAGGAAGGTCGATCCATCCTTGATTGAAATTCACTACTTGCTTGTACAGGGTTGTTGTGTCTGTTTGGTTGGATATGCTTATGTTGAAACCTACGTCCGACCATGGGTCATAATCATTCCCAATGTTCGATATTCCGATGTGTAAAGTATATGTTTCATTAGCTGACAGAGGAATTGGATACCTATTCTCAATGTATCCTATTCCATATTCATGAGGTTCTATCGCAAAAATTCCACATCTTGGGGATCTTCTGATGTCTTCGGACAGCGTCCAGCAGCTTGCGCTGTTCACGCTTTGATTCACGCCGTTGAAATACAGGTTCCATGAGTCCGGGTTCAGCGCATCGCGCGCTCTCCTATACACATAGATTACAGGTCTACCGTCTATTTTGTAATAGGCACTGCTGTTTGCGTAGTTGTCCAGAATGTATTTGATGTCGTTTTCTGTTTGGCTGACGCTTG
>Ga0315296_10001295_pt1 | contig 21854 bp, 23 predicted proteins | sample YL17G14_18_MG_FD_203921 | JGI IMG/M metagenome (GOLD analysis project Ga0315296, IMG submission 203921) | Sediment microbial communities from Yellowstone Lake, YNP, Wyoming, USA - YL17G14_18 | ecosystem: Environmental > Aquatic > Freshwater > Lake > Sediment | place: USA: Wyoming | collected...
TGGACCGGAAAGATGGTTTTCTGGCCGGCCAAAGCCCTGATGAAGTAACCGTCATTCTGGTTCAACTCAACATTGGCGGTGTACTTGTCGCTGTCCACGGCTACTGCCTTCCATAAGTAGTCCGCCAGCCAGTCATACTTTTCCAGGGCCTGGCTGACCGCCATTACCTCCACCCCATCCTGCCTGACGGAGCTGTGGATGGTTGTATTGTCCATCTGGAGGTAGGTCCCCGACCTCTGGCTGGTATCGTCCAGCATGACGCCGGCACTCAACATCTGCTCCTTTGTCCTGGCCGGGAGCTGGGAGGGGTCGGCCTGATAGGGATGTTCCTCGCCGGCACTGACGTATTTGCTTAAATCTATATCCTCACCGTAGGCAGCCGCTTTACCAGCCGCCGCTTTAGCTTTATCCTTGGAGTTCTTGGACGCTTTAATTTTACTCATTTGTCGGTATTCTCCCCAGATAGCACTTTACGCACTCGTCATAGCCCCTCTCCCTGATTGTCGCCAGCATTTCATGAGGGTCGCCCACACAGCCGATAGTGCCGTCGCACATGACATAGCCGGTGCGGGCATTGACATAGTCCAGGATATGTCCCGTATGCGTGATGATAAGGCCCATGCATTTCCGGTACTGTATCGGGCAGTTCTTTTCCAGGAGGTCGTTCATGAGCTCGCCAATCAGGGCAATGTTTACCAGGTCCACGCCCGATTCCGGTTCATCCAGCAGCGTTAATTCCGGCTTCTGGGCCAGCAGCTGCATCAGTTCTGAGCGCTTGATTTCTCCCCCGGAGAACCCGTAGTTGATGTCCCGCTCCAGGAAATCTTTAAGGTCGGCCCTCTCCGCCAGCTTTTCCACGGATTCACCGTCCCCGTGCCCTTTGAGACAGGCTGCCACCATGTCGCGCGTTTTGACGCCCCGCACCACCGGCGGCCGCTGGAAGGACATGCCGATGCCCAGGCGTGCCCTTTCATCCACGGTCAGGCCGGTGATATCTCTGCCCTTGAAGCTGATGCTACCTCTGGTCACTTTATACTTGGGGAAACCCATGATGGCCATGAGCAGCGTACTTTTACCGGCGCCGTTGGGGCCGAAGAGGACATGCGTCTCGCCGGTCTGTATGGTCAGGTTGACATCATGGATGATTTCCTTGCCCTCCACTGCTACAGACAGGTCTTTGATTTTCAGCATATTTCGCACCTCTGTTTGCCAAATTTTATTACTTTTACAGCACCCCTAACCACCATCGAGAGAATGGTGTTCCTTCTGGACAAACCATGCCGCCGGGTTCTTGAGAAACTCATAGTAATCGAGAAGGACCCTGAAATGTTCGCCTTCCTGGATAGCTAAGTCCTCATATAATTGTCTTTCAGCGTCATAAGTGGCTTTACCGCTCCGGCTCTTATAGAAATCGAGGGTCTTATTTTCCATATCCATAGCCGTCTGCATAGCGTCAAGCTCCGAGGGAATAGCTTTTACATCTTTATCCATTATCTCCAGTGCCCTGGCGAAGACCGTTCTCAGGCCTCGTCCGCCGTCAGTGCGGAATTTCTCCTGGTCGGGCCAGCCTTTTTTGCTTTTAATGATATTATATATATTCTGAAAAACTTCCCGGTGTATGTCTTCTTCCGCCGCCAGTTTCTTCAGCAGTTCCTTACCCAGTTTGTTTTTACTCGTTTTACTGGCATTCAGGTAAAATTCCTTGCCATCGATTTCCATCTGTAGAGCCGTCTGTAATGCCCCGAGCGTCGTATCCTGTTCCTCTGGCATAATCTACCTCCCGGTCTAACTTTTTAAATAACATCCTTATTGATTTGTTTTTATGTATTACTACGCATTGTACTCGACGATAGCATTAAATGTATGTGATTAAAGTTCCATCGGTGCCCGGTAATGCGTTCCCCGTCGATAAAAGTATATCACATATCGATGCTATTCAGCCTGCCGCTTGAACGCTGGCTATACTGCTGCTTGGGTTTATTGACATTATCAATATATGATTATATGATTAAGCTCACCAGTGGAAATTCTCAGGCAAGGAAAGACAGATGGCAGATAAGAAAGTAGTCCTCTATTCCACCCCGACCTGACCCTATTGCACCAGGGCGAAAGAGTATCTTTCGCAGAAGAAAATCCCCTTCGAAGAACACGACGTAGCCGCGGACAGGGACGCCGCTAAAGAGATGATAGAGAAAACACAACAGATGGGAGTGCCTGTCATCATCATCGATGATAAGGACATCGTGATAGGCTTCAGCCCTGCCAAACTGGATGAGCTGCTATCACCGGGAAAAGACAAGTAATACCCTTAGTTATAAGTGCTTTTTAATCTGCTCGAACTCTTCCCTGGATATCTCACCCCGGGCATAACGTTCCCTGGCGATATCAAGCGGACTCTCTTTACCGTTAGAGCGGCTGTGCCTGGTCAACCTGTTTATTCCCCACACGATAAGGGCAATAAGACCGCCCCAGAAAAACAACATCCACAGTCCCCCGAAAACCATCCACCAGCCGGTACCTTCATGCATGTACCACATCGGATTGCCTCCTCATTAGTAAGTGGAATTTTCCACATCTTCAATTAAGATATTAACTCTTATCGGTGCAAAAGCATGTGATAAACATCACATACAAAAATGTCTTTATCTCTTAGAATTTTAATAAATACTAAAGGGAGGATTTTTATGAAGTTAGTACGCAATCTGGCAATTCTGGTGGTAGTCCTGGGAGTGGCGGCACTTGTCATCGGCGGCGTGTTTATCGGCGAGGGCTTCGCTAAGAACAAACTTATCGTGGACAGGATGGAAGTGGAAAAAGTATCCATAGCTCTGGACCCCAATAACCCCAATCTCTATACCCAGATAAATAATATGAATGATGCACAAAAAGCAGCAGATACCATCGCCTCGCATCGCCGTGGCATAGCCCCTACCTATCAGGACCTCCTGGGCGGTGGCAAATTTGACGCTACCAATCCCAAGCATTTGACTTACGCTCAGGCAATGAACTTGGAGAACTACCTGTACATGGCTGTTACCGCCTTCGGTCTTATTCAGGTGACCATGGCTAATGGCGTCTTCATGGTTATCACGGGTATCGCCCTTGGAGGCACCGGCGTGGCTCTATATCGTGTCGGCCGTTCACAGTCTTAAATAGAACGTCTTAACGATATACCTCCCTCCGATTTTCCCACTGGCGGGGTAAAGAGGGAGGTATGGTTTCATCGGCGACCTCTATGCTATACTTTTTGTAGCTGTCAAACGCAGAAGAGAGAGCTTTAACAATGATTTGGTGTCATTCTGAGCGAAGCGAAGAATCCGTAACCGTTCACCTCAAGAACGGATTCTTCAGTCGTCCCGACTATGTCGGGACTCTTTCAGAATGACATTATTAAATAATCTCGAAGAGAGGAGAACCAATAATGACCAGACAAATCAGCCTTTCTGTCAACGACATACCGGTTAAGCTCGATTACTTTGTCGCGGGATACGTCGACCATGTCGTCGGCGGCATCATCGCCAGTCTGAAAGATACCGGTGAGATAAAGTCCCTGGAGCTTGCCATCGATAATCAGGGTCAAGTGAAAATAGATTTGAATGGCGCTGATGTGCCGCTCGGCTATTTCCCCGTGGAAATAATCAGGAACACCATTACGGGTATGGTCTCGACGCTCAAAGGGGTGGACAAAGGTATCGACAGGCTGGAGCTAAAAATTTCCAGATAAATACCGGAGGCGGTCGCCTATACGGACGTTTCACAGAGTTTTACGCCACCCCAAGCGCCGACGTTCTTGCCTGCAATAATAACGATACCCTTCAAACCGCCGATACTCTGGCCGAATTCGATGGCGCCGTTGATATCATCGGGCCGGCTGACTCTATTACCGATAGCTGTCGCCGCCGCGTCGGCCAGGGATGCAGAAACAGCCACCACCACCACGGCGTCGGCCTTGCCGAAGCTCAGGGAATGCCCCACCGTGCCCGATGACGTACAGACCCCCAGGGGCGTATCCTGAGGATTGATTTCCAGCCCGATTTTACCCGTCAGGGGTGAGTCCCCGGCGAATACGCCGACGATTCTTTTACTTAGAATTTTTAGAAAAATATCGCCGCCGTTTTCCACGATTATCTCTGATGAAAAATCCAGCAGCTCTCTGCCGACGTACTCGGCAACGGCACCGGCTACCGCTGCCATCGGGCCGACGCCAGCCTGACAGCCTGCTTCTATCATATCCTGCACAATACGAGGGGCGCGCGCCGGGACCAGTAATGGCTTAAGCGATGTCAGGAAGTCGGGGTTTTGTTCGATGTACTGCTCTAATTGGCGGCGGTATTTCAGCACCAGGCGGCGGGCTTTTCTCTGCAGATTAGCGGTTGCCCTGATGTATAAATCGGTCTCTTTCACCGTCACCGTGAACGGGACAAGGTCTTTGCCTTCAATCCAGTGCCGGTATGTCCTCGGCTGGTAGGTGTCTTTTTTCATATATTGGGAATCCTCTCTCCCCAACGTGGGAGAGAGTTAGAGTGAGGGGGAATTTCTCACCCTCACCTGGCCTCTCCCCTCGAGGGAGAGGAATTTTAGTAACGTTAAAAATGCACTTCCATTGCCCTCGGGGGACAGGCGGGTATGCAGAGCCCGCAGGCTATGCATTTCTCATTCTCAAATATCACCAGCCTGGTTTTGGGCTCAAGGCTGAAAGCGCCGGTCGGGCAAACGGTAACGCAGGCACCGCAGTGGGTGCACCTCTCGTCGTTGCGCGTCACGTCCTGGCTGAGCGACTGTATCTTCACGCCAGCTTTAATCAGAAAATCGATGCCTTTGTCGTATTCCGTCTGGTTTCCTTTCAGCTCCAGCACCAGCAGCCCCTCCTGCTCCGGGGTGATGGAAGCCTTGAGAATATTGAATTCGAGGTCATAGTCCTTGACCAGCCGGTATATTATCGGCCTTTCTACGAGACGCTTGGGAAAATGCAGTACGATTCTTTTTGAAACAACCATTATTTACACCTCTTTTGTCATTCCAGCGAAACTTGTCCCGTACTTGATACGGGAGCTGGAATCCAGCACCACGTTGTCATTCTGACCCTGAACGTAGTGAAGGGGAAGAATCCGTAGGAGGATTGGTGGTCTGGATTCCCGGGTCAAGCCCGAGAATGACATTATTTAGTAATATCTATCATCCTTCCTTAATAAACTAATATTCGATAGGACGTTCCTTGAGCGGCCTAAAGGTTACGCCGGACTCCACGCCGGGCAGGAGTGCCACCGGTTCGGTGAGCAGAAATTTGCCCGATTGTATCCAGTCCTTCAATGTAGTGGCGATTTCCACCGCCTTCGGATAGCTGGAGCGGGAAGCGGTCGGCACATCCTTTCCTTTTACCTTTATCTTACCACTCTTAAGCTCGGCATAGCTGACCTCAGCCAGGACATCCGGTTTTAACTGAGGGAAAGCATCGGCATAATCGATGACCGGTGCCAGAATATCCTCGTCGGTAACAGTCGTATATCGCAGGATTTCTTCGGATAATATCGGAATCGGCACGCCGAGGCCGACGGTGAGGCTGCAGCCGTAACCTTGTACACTCGTCCCCACCAGCCAGCGCGGGCTCATCTGCTTTAAGTCGCCGATGACCGCCAGCGTTGCCGCGCCTTCCCGGGGAATACCTTTCTCGGTACGGGGTACGGCAGGATTGTGCTGCGTGCCCTGCCAGGCGATAAAGCCGGTCCCCCCGCCCAGGAATATCCTGGTGCCGATGCCGATGGTCTTATAGTAGGGGTCGTTAAACAGCGGCGAAAGCTGTCCCGCCGAGCAGTAGTTGGCATTACCCAGTTTGGGTTTCAGCACGCCCATGTACGTATAGATTGTCTTATCGGACAGGTTCACGGCCACGTTATAGTTCTGGTAGGCATTCCTCACGTTGAAAAGCACCGCCTCGTTGAGGTCCTTGATATTAATCCATGTCTCCAGTCGCTTGCGCGGATAGCAGTCCGTGCCGTAGGCCGTGGCCACCAGCCGTACATCCTTGCCGGCTACCAGCTCTTCGATGACATGACCGCCGCCGTAGTTAAACTCCCCGGGATAGACTCTATTCCTGGGGTCGTCATCGGGCAGGGCATTGGCCCCCAGAAACAAGTCCACCGCCGCCAGTCCCGTATAGGCCGGTACGTCGTTCAGGTAGGCTCTGCCGCCCCCCAGTTTCAAACGCGGTTTGGAATGGCCGATATTGAAGTAGGCGCCGGAGGAGCACATGATACCGAAGGTGCCCGTAGTGACCACGTCCACTTCCTGGGCGGCTTTTTTGATGCCTTTTTCCCGGGCAACCTCGATAATTTCTTCGGCAGTAAAGACCACCGCCTTGCCCGCTTTGATTTTCTCGTTTATTTCCGCTATTGTCTTGGCCACGTAATTTCACCCCTTTATCCCGTACATAAAATTTGGGGATTACATAACATTTTAGCAGAGCTATCGTTCTATTACAACTGAGAACAGCATCAATGTTGAAGCGCCTACCTGTATAAGCTATAATCAAAAGTGAACCCCTTTATAAAAAAGGAGACGACTTTGCTCAGGACTCACACCTGCGGCTCTCTACGTAAGGAACACGTCGGTATTGAAGTGTCCCTGGCCGGCTGGGTAAACCGCCGCCGCGACCATGGCGGGCTTATTTTTATCGACCTGCGGGACAGGGAAGGCTTTGTCCAGACGGTATTCAACCCGGAAATATCGCCGGCAGGCCTGAAAATTGCCGAAACGATGCGTAGCGAGTATGTCATCAGGCTTACCGGAGAGGTGGCTTTGCGTCCTTTAGGTACCGAGAACACCAAAATACCCACCGGCGATATCGAGGTAATCGTTAAGGAAGCCGAGATACTCAACAAGTCCAATACACCTCCCTTTTACATTAACGAAGAGGTCGAGGTCGATGAAAACGTCCGTCTCAAGTACCGCTATCTCGACCTCCGCCGACCCCGTATGAGAGAGAATTTGCTCCTGCGTCACCAGGTTACCAAGTTCATGCGCGATTTTCTTGATGCCCGGGGATTTATCGAGGTGGAGACGCCTATCCTCATTAAAAGCACGCCGGAGGGGGCCAGGGACTACCTGGTGCCCAGTCGTGTTCATCCCGGCCAGTTTTACGCCCTGCCGCAGTCACCGCAGCAGCTTAAACAGCTCCTGATGGTGGCAGGACTCGATAAGTATTACCAGATTGCCCGCTGCTTCCGTGACGAGGACACCCGTGCCGACCGACAGCCTGAGTTTACTCAACTTGATATCGAAATGAGCTTTATTGATGAAGAAGACATTTTCAGGCTGACGGAAGAGCTTTTTACAAGCCTGGTGAAGACACTCAAGCCTGAAAAACGGATGATGCAACCTTTACCCCGCCTCACCTATGCCGAGGCCATGGAACGCTATGGCTCGGACAAGCCCGACCTGCGCTTCGACATGGAGATAAAGGACATTTCAGACATCGTGGCTGATTCTAAATTCACTATTTTCAGTACGGCTATTGCTCAAGGGGGCAGGGTAAAAGGCATTTGCGCTCCCGAATGCGCCAATTATACGCGCGGCCAGCTTGAGGAACTCAACCAAATGGCCCGGGGCTTGGGTGCGGGGGGGCTGGTAACCATCGCCCTGAGCGGCCCCGGCGGTAACCTGTCGAAGCTGACCCCCGAAATGATAAAATCGGCCACTGCCAAATTTCTTTCGCTAGACGAGGTCAAGGCTATAGCCGGGCGGCTGGAAGCCAATATCGGCGACCTGCTACTGATTGTGGCCGGGGAAAACAGGCTGGTGAGTACCGTGCTAGGTGATTTGCGCCGCGAGATGGGCTCCCGCCTACGGTTAGCGGCACCGGACTTGCTGGCCTTTGCCTTCATTATCGATTTCCCTATGTTTGAGAGGAACAGCCAGACGGGACAGCTGGAAGCGATGCATCATGCCTTTACCATGCCCAGAGATGAAGATATGCTGTTGCTGGATAGCGCCCCGGAGAAAGTAAGAGCCAGGAGCTATGACCTCGTCTGCAACGGGCGTGAACTGGGCAGCGGTAGCATCAGGATTCATAAGAGCGACCTGCAAAGAAAGATATTTAAAATACTGGGCTACAGCGATGAAGCTATTGAAGAGCGTTTCAGACACCTGCTCGAAGCGTTTGATTATGGCGCGCCGCCTCACGGTGGCATCGCTCCAGGCATTGACCGAGTCATAATGCGGCTTATCAATGAGGATAACATCAGGGATATAATAGCCTTCCCCAAGAACCAGGCTGCCGTCGACCTCACTTTTAACGCGCCTTCACCGGTCACCGAAGAGCAGCTTGCCGAACTGCATATTCGTCTGCGTGAAGAGTAGCCTATCGGGAGGAAACTTGAAAGTTACTAAAGAGAAAGTTGAAAACAGCCAGGCATTTCTAACCATCGAGATGGAACCTGCCGAAATGGAAACAGGTATGCAGGAAGCTTATTTACACCTGGTACAAAAATCGAATATCCCCGGCTTTCGCAAGGGGAAAGCCCCGCGTTTAGTGGTGCAACGCTATCTGGGAAAAGCCAGACTCCTGGAAGAGGCGCTGGACCACATGGTTCCCCGGGCTTACCAGCAGGCCCTCAAGGAGCAGGAAATCGAACCCTATGCCCAGCCGGAGGTAGAGATAACTCAGCCCGACCCCCTGATATTCAAGGCTGTCGTGCCTCTAATGCCCACTGTAACGCTGGGTGATTATCAAAGTATCCGCATGTCGCCGGAGCCGGTTGACATAAAAGAAGAGAATATCGCTGCGGTTCTCGAAGAACTGCGCCACCAGCACGCTAACTGGGAACCCGTCGACAGGGCGCTGGACTATAACGACATGGCTGTTATCGATATCAACGGCAAGGTCGAGGAAAAGCCCTACGTTCAAAAAATAGGAGCGCAATACCAGGTTCTCAAGGACTCTATTTCGCCGGCGCCGGGATTCGCCGCCCAGATAGTCGGCATGAAGAAAGAAGAGACCAAAGAGTTTAAGTTGAGTTTCCCCGCGGATTACCCCGGTAGCCAGGTAGCTGGGAAGGAAGGCAATTTTTATGTAAAACTCCATGAAATCAAGGAGGAAAAGCTCCCAGAACTCAATGATGATTTTGCCGCTCAGGTCTCGCCCGAATTAAAAACAGTGCCGGCTCTCCGCGAGGAGGTTACCAAGAGTCTGCGGTTGCGGGCCGAGGAACGCGCCAGGATGGACTTTGAAGAGCGGGTCATCAATGCCGCCATCGAGCCGTCGAAGATAGAGTATCCGCCGGTCCTGGTAGATATGGAAATCAACCGGATTCTCAATGACCAGGCCAGGCAGTTGCAATTGACGGGGCGAGGCATGGATGAATACCTGCGCAGCGTCAATAAGACTCCTGAGCAACTGCAAGAGGAACTGCGTCCCGTAGCCACCAGAAATGTCAACGCTTCGCTCGTTCTGGGAAAGATTGCCGAAGCGGAGAAGATTGAAGTCACCGATGACGAGATAAATAACGGGATTAAAAACCTGTCCAGAGGCATCGGGGAGGATAAAAGGGAGGAGATGCAGAAACTTCTGGATACGCCGCAGAACCGCGATTCAATCAAACAATCGCTGAAGACGCGCAAAACCATCGAGCGATTGACGGAAATAGCTAAAAACACGGAAAAACCCGGTCAAGAGACAAAGGAGGAGGGAAAATGAATAGTCTGCCACTGAATAATCTACCGTTGCATAATCTGCCGATGAACATCATACCCGGTGTGGTCGAAAGCGGCCCCAGGGGTGAGAGGATGTGGGATATCTATTCCCTGCTTTTGAAAGAACGTATCGTCATGCTCTTCACCCCCATTACCGACCCCGTTGCCAATACCCTGATTGCCCAGTTCCTCTATCTGGAAAGGGAAGACCCGGATAGGGATATTAACATGTATATCCAGAGTCCCGGCGGGATCATCAGTTCCGGCCTGGCTATTTACGATACCATGCAGCTTATCCGCCCGCAAGTTTCCACCATCTGCGTCGGCATGGCGGCCAGCATGGCCACGGTGCTCCTCTGCGCCGGCGCCAAGGGCAAGCGTTATGCCCTTCCCCATGCCACCATCCATATGCACCAGGCTATCGGCGGCGCCCAGGGTCAGGCAGCTGATATCGTCATTGCCGCCAAGGAAATCATGCGGCAGCAGGACATCATCAAGGACATACTCATGAAACATACCGGTCAAACGATGGACAAGATAACCCATGACACTGACCGCGATTTCTATCTCAACCCGGTACAGGCGGTGGAATACGGCATCATTGACGAAGTACTTTCCCGGCCTGCTGAAGATAAAGAAGGAAAAGGCAAGAAAGAAAAGAAATAATCTATATTCATATCCCTCTCCCTTGATGGGTTCACCCTGAAGGTTCTCCCTGAAGGGAGAGGCTAGGTGAGGGTGAAATTCCTTCCTGTTTTTGTCCCCCTCACCTTTTTCCTCTCCCACGGCGGGGAGAGGAGATATCATACTCAAATCATTGGGGCAGCTTGTCTTTCACCATCCGGTCTATCTCTCTAGTGAGGTCATAACCCTTGATTAAATGGCCGGCAGTGTCAATGACCTGCCGGTCTTTCGTTATCCTGACCCTGCCCTGGCTGAAAGCCCTGATGGTGGCCACTGTCAGCGGAAGCTCCCTCACAGCGCCATGTTGACGTATGGTTTTAAATAGGGTATTTTCCACGCCCTGTTCGGTTTTAATCTCCTCGACCGATTTTCCTTTTATCTCCTCCCAGTACCTGTCGAAGGCTTTACCACGTATCGAGAACGTACAGTAGGTCGCCGTCGGGCCCATGTCCAGCGCCGGTATGGCCACATGCATTTTCACTCCCTGCGTATCTGCTTTACTCTCAATCAGCTTCCAGATCACCTGCTGCCAGGTGCCGGCCGGGCCACCCGGTGCCGCCGGGTGCAGGTTGATGATATCGTACCTCTCGCACATCTCCGGCCCGGTAATCAGCATAAAGCCGGCCAGCACACAAAGGTCGGGATGGAACTTTTCCAGGCGTTTTATAACCTCTCTGTCATAGTCGATTCGCCATTGCGGCAGAGGCTGCGATAGGTCAGGATTGGGCATGCCCCTCATTGCCCGGTACTTCTGGTAGGAAAAGCTGACCAGAGGAATGTCGTAGTCCTTCACCATATCGAGGTACTGGTCGGTTGCCTCCGTTTCGCCGCGTTCACGACTGCAAAACACGAACTCTATCTCGGTATCGAGTTCTCCGGCTTTAATGCTGTCCTGGACTGTTTTCAGCAGGCCCTTGGAACCCGCGCCTCTACCAGTGGAGAACCAGCCGATTTTATAGTGCTTGACCACTTTTACCCCCTCCCGCTTAGTCTGGTTTTTACCTTTGCCCAGGTGCTGAAAAGGTGCACGAACATTCCCGAGCGGCGTCCGTAAATCCTGCCCTGAGCCAGGGCTTTAAGGAATTCATCCTTGCCATTGAATTCCGGTATCTCTACATAGGCATTGCCGATTTCATTAATGGTGTGGGCATCGCTGCCGGCGCCCCCGGGTATGCCGTGCTTGGCCGCGAAAGCACGGGCTTTATTGGAGTTGGCCGGGAAAGGACTGCGCGAGTTCAGCACCTCCATCAAGTCGATATCGCTGGCTATCTCGTCGATAACCCGGTCTTTCAACGCGGAGCCGCGTATCGTTTCGAAGGGGTGCGGGATGTTCACCAGGCCGTCCTGCGCCCGGATACGCTTTACTGCCTCTCGTGGTGTGATACCGCTGGGGATGGTCTCCTTGAGGAACATGCCCATAATTTCGCCTTCGGTAGTCAGTATTTCCTCGGCGACGATAACTCTGAACGGGGCCAGTTTCTGCATTTTTAGTCCGCCTTCGGCAGTGCCGTGGTCGGCTATGGCGATGCAGTTTATCCCCAGTTCCTGACAACGACTTATAATCTTGTCCAGGGGTGTCTGGCAGTCCATAGAATACCGGGTATGGATATGAAGGTCGGCTTTAAGCAAAGCTTTACTAATTTTCTCACTTTCTCTATTCTTTGGCGCTAACGATACGTTGCCTTTCTTGCTCTGGTGATTGGTCTCGTTTTACCCTTTTCCATGACCACCGTATCTTCAATACGGACGCCACCCCACCCCGATATATAAGTGCCGGGCTCGACGGTGAATACCATGCCGTCGGTAAGCGGCTCTTCCGAGCCGGGGCCGAGGCGGGGTAATTCGTGTTCTGCCAAACCGACGCCGTGCCCCAGCGCATGCCCGAAGGCTTCTCCATAACCCGCTTTTTGAATTAACTCCCTGGCAGCGCTATCGGCTTGATGCCCAGTCATTCCCTCTTTAATTATAGACATCGCCGCCGTCTGGGCGTCAAGAACGGTACTGTAGACCTTCCTGAAAGTTGCGTCAGGGGTGCCGGCGCATATAGTGCGGCTCAGGTCGCTGGCATATCCGCCATATCTGGCTCCCATGTCTATAACGATAGGTTCACCTTCGTTGATAACACGGTCGGAAGGCTTATGATGAGGTAAGGCTGCATTTGGTCCTGAGGCAACGATAATATCGAAGGGCAGCGGCTGGCTGCCTTTTTCTCGGAGGCTTTTCTCAAGCTCCCAGGCTACCTGCTTTTCCGTCATGCGGGCCTTGATGGTGCCTTCTACGTATTCAAAAGCGGCATCGGTTATGGCTGAGGCTTTCCTAATAAGCTCGATTTCTTTCGCCTCTTTGACCGCCCGCAGAGACTCCACCAGCCCGTTCACCGGGACCATCCTGGCGGAAACCTGTTTCTTTTTGAGGGCATCGCGCAGCTGACGATGGAAGTTGAACGTAACATCACCGGCTTCGAATCCCGTCCTTTTTATCCCGAGGTCACGCAGCAGACCGGGGAACCATTCGGTAAGGTTGCTGGTAATGCGCAGAATCTCGTAATCGGGGGCTTCGGCTTTAGCCTGCTCGGTATAGCGGAAGTCCGTGGCCAGGACTGCCTTTTGCCTGGTAATAATCAAATAGCCGGCGGTGCCGTCAAAGCCGGAAAGATAGCGCCGGTTCTCCGACTGCGTGATAAAGATGGCGTCGATATCTTTTTCCGCGAGCTTTCCGCGCAGCTTTTTTAATCGGTTATTCACGGTCGCTGCTTTCTCCCCTCGCCATGGGGTGAGCCAGGCATGTCATTCTGGCGAAGGCCAGAATCCACACTTTCTCCCCTCGCCATGGGATGGGCGGCGAGGTATATCTTACGCGCCTGACTCTGCGTGACATGGGTATAAATCTGCGTCGAGGAGAGGTCGGCATGTCCCAGGAGCTCCTGGACGACTTTAAGGTCGGCTCCGCCGTCGAGGAGATGCGTGGCAAAAGTATGCCGCAGTACATGAGGGTGCACCTTCTTATTTATATTCCGGGCGTACTTTTCCAGGATTTTCTGCACTCTTCTGGCCAGAATACGTCCACCGTAGCGGTTAACGAACAGGGCGTTGTTCTTTTTACCCCCGAGAAGCTCGCGTCTGCCCTTGTTTATATAATTATCCAAAGCACGTGCCGCAGGCGCCCCTATCAGGACGACACGTTCCTTGGCGCCCTTGCCCCAGACGCGGATTTCATTGGTCGCCAGGTTTATATGTTCCATATTTATATTCACCAGCTCGCTAACCCGCAGGCCAGCGGCATAGAGCAGCTCCAGCAGGGCGCGGTCGCGCTGTCCCTGCGGCTGGGAAAGGTCGGGCGACTCCACGAGGCGCTTGGCTTCTTCAACGGTGAGAAAGACGGGCAGGCGTTTGTCCAGCTTCGGTGAAACGGTGGTGGCGGCCGGACTCGCCGACACCATTTCTTCGCGCATGAGATAACGGTAGAAAGAGCGTATCGCCGAAAGCTTGCGGGCGATGCTGGACTTGGCATAGCCCTGCTCCATCAGTTGCGCCAGGTAAGCGCGCAGCGTCAATTTATTCACATCTTTCAGAGTATCAATACCTTTATCGCTGACGAAGCCAAAGAAATCCAGCAGGTCATTCCTGTAGTTGCGCACCGTATACGCCGAGACATTCCGCTCTGCCTCAAGATAAGCAATATATTTACTAAAGACTTCCTGCATAGTCAGCCTTTGTCAAAAAGTCTCCTTTAATTTCCCCTCTCCCTTGATGGGAGAGGGCAGGGTGAGGGTGACTATCCCCCTCACCTTAATCCTCTCCCACAACGGGGAAAGGAAATAAATATTATGTAGGAATTAGATTAAGAGGCTAAACAGTCTCTTTCGTTTTCGCTTCTTCTACCTTCCCCTTATACTCGCACTTGGAGCACCAGGCCTGCCGGCCATGCTGGGTAAGCAGACCGCCGCACCGGGGGCAGGACTGGGGTAAAGGTTTAAAGTTGGTGATAAACTTACATTTGGGGTAGTTGCTACAACCGTAGAAAGTGCGTCTCTTCTTGCTTATCCTCTGTATCAAATCGCCGCCGCAGCCTGGCTCAGGACATTTAACCCCCAGCTTAACCTGGAAAGACTGCGTATATTTGCAACCGGGGTAACCGCTGCACGCGATAAACTTCCCGAAGCGTCCCGTTTTGACGATGAGAGGCTTACCGCACTTGGGACAGGCATCACCCGTCGGCTCATCCGCCAGCTTCACCTTCTCCGCCGTCTTCAAAGCCTGTTGCAGGTCTTTATTAAAGGGGACATAGAAATCCTGGATAACGCTCGGCCAGGTACGCTCTTTGCTGGCGATATCGTCAAGCTCATTCTCCATGTCAGCGGTAAACTTGATATTGATGATATCCGGGAAATGCTGGACGAGCAGGTCATTGGTGGCAAAACCCAGTTCGGTGGGTTGAAAAACCCCCTTGACTTTATTGACATAGTCGCGCTCCTGAATCGTGGAAATCGTCGGCGCGTAGGTGCTGGGGCGCCCTATGCCATACTGCTCCAAAGTCTTGACCAGCGTGGCCTCGGTATAGCGGGGCGGCGGCTGGGTAAAACGCTGTTCGGGGAAAATCCCCAGAAACTTGAGCTCGTCACCCTTTTCCAGATGTGGCAAAGTAACCTTACCCTCCTCTTCGGCTTCGTCTCTACCCTCGCTGTAAAGAGTTATGAAACCGGGGAAGGTATTGACCGAGGCAGCCGTCCTCAGCAGATAGTCCCGATGATTCTTAGCCTCGATATCGACGGTTGTGTTGTCGAAAAGGGCCGCCGCCATCTGGCTGGCTACCATCCGCTTCCAGATGAGGTCATAGAGTCGAAGCTGGCTGGTATTGAGATATTTTTTTACCTGAGCAGGTTCACGGTGAGTCCTGGTAGGGCGGATAGCCTCGTGCGCCTCCTGGGCTCTCACGGTACGGGTGGTAAAGGCACGGGGCCGGGGCGGCAGGAATCCGGCTCCATACCTTTCACGGATGAAGGCAATAGTTTCCGCTACTGCGGACTGGGCGACGCGGGTAGAATCGGTACGCATATAGGTAATAAGACCGACATTTCCTTCGTCACCAATGGGGAGACCTTCATAAAGCTGCTGGGCGATGGCCATGGTCTGCTTGGCCGTGAAGCGGAGCTTGCGCCAGGCTTCCTGCTGAAGCGTGCTGGTGGTAAAAGGCGGGGCTGGTTGCCGCGTCACCTTTTTAACGCTAACCTTGAGCACATCATAGGCCGCCTGTTCCAGTGCGCCTTTTATTTTATCGGACTCTTCCTGCGTATGAATTTCGAGCTTTTTACTGTCAATAAGACCGATTAGTGTCGCCCGGAAGGAGGGTTTTTCCTTCTTCTTGCTCAGCTCAACCTCGATTACCCAGTATTCTTCGGGAACGAATGCCAGAATCTCACGTTCGCGGTCGACGACTATCCTGACGGCAACCGACTGTACCCTGCCGGCGGAAAGGCGTTTCCTCACCTTTTTCCACAGTAGCGGGCTGATATTATAGCCGACGAGCCTGTCCAGAATCCGGCGCGCCTGCTGGGCATCCACTAGCTGCATATCTATGGAGCGGGGGTTCTCGAAAGCCTGTTTTACAGCTTCCTCAGTGATTTCACGAAAGACAACGCGATGATAGGTCTTCTTCTTATCTCCGGCCACTTCGGCCAGGTGCCAGGCGATGGCTTCTCCCTCACGGTCGGGGTCTGTAGCGAGGTAAATGGCAGCAGCATCTTTAGCCGCCTGCTTGAGCTCATTGACCAGCCGGGTCTTGGCCTTGGGCACCACGTACTTGGGCATAAAACCATTTTCTATGTCCACGCCCATCTGCCCTTTGGGTAAGTCCCTCACGTGCCCGAGGGAAGCCTTAAGGATATAGCTCTTACCGAGGATTTTGCCAAGTGTTTTGGCCTTGGCCGGTGACTCTACGATGACAAGTTTTTTACTCATATTTTTCAATCAACTCTCACTCTATATTCCTGCCGCATTTCACGCGACAGTACAAAATTCATGGTACCTACCTGCTTTACCAGCCCTTTGAGCTCCATCATGGCCAGAGTACTGCTGACTGTTGCCGCCGGCAGGCCGCTCCGCCGGCAGACCTCATCAATGTGAGAGGGCTCAGCACTGAGCTGGCGGATTAGTAAGGACTCGGTCTCGGATTCAGGTAAAATTTCCCGCATTTCTATCTGCCGGGCTACTGTGGTTAGATTCAGCTCTTCCAGAATATCCATACATTCTCGCACCAGCTTGGCGCCTTCCTGGATAAGGTGGTTGGTGCCCCGGCTTGCTGGTGATAATATACTGCCGGGAATGGCGAACACTTCCCGGTTCTGCTCTAGCGCCAAACGGGCGGTAATCATCGCCCCGCTGGTCTCGTCAGCCTCGGTGACTAGGACGCCCAGGCTCAGCCCGCTGAGAATCCGGTTGCGACGGGGGAAGTTCTCGGCGCGGGGCTTGGCCCCCAGGGGATACTCGCTGAGCAGGGCGCCGTGCTCCATGATATCTCGCGCCAGCTTTTCGTTCTCCGCCGGGTAAACGATATCAAGCCCGCTGGCAAAGACGGCCAGACTCCTCCCGCCGGCTTCCAGGGCGCTGCGGTGGGCGATGGTGTCAATACCTTTGGCCAGTCCGCTGACGATAGTAATCTTGCTCCGGGAAAGGTCGGAAACTATCTCTTCGGTTACCTGTTTGCCGTAAACGGTCGCCCGCCGCGTTCCTACCACTGCCAGACACCATTCGTCCTCCGGCAGAAGTGAGCCCTTGATATAAAGTACTGGCGGATAGTCATATATCTCCTTGAGTCGGCGCGGGTAACCTGCATCATTACAGGTGAGTACTTTAACTCTATAACGGTCCAGCTTTTCCATCTCGGCGTCGGGGGATATTTTATCGCGCCACTGGGTAATAGCGCGCATCGCAACGCTGTCAAGTCCGGCGCGTTTCAGCTCGCCGGGAGAAGCCTTCCAGGCCAGTTCCAGGCTACCGAAATAGCTTTCGAGCTGTCCCAGCCTTACCCGTCCGATGCCCGGGATGTTATTGAAGCCTACCCAGTATTTGATATCTGTATTCAAAGCAATTTTAATTCTAGCACAGGGGTGGGCTGATGACAATTTGAGTATGACGTACAGGTCTTTCTTGACTTATATTTATGACCACGTATATAATCGGGGCAATATTTTTAATAAATGAAAGGAGCGATAGGAATAATGGATTGGATGTTAGTACTGGGCTGGGGCAGCCCGATTGGAATAGGAATTTTCCTGGTGTGCCTGGGGGGAATGATATGCCTGTTTGCCAAGGCGGATGCCATCAGCAAACGCACGAAGCGCGAGACTCAAGAAAAGAAATAGACAACCTGGTTTACCAGCCGTAGCTTTAGCGCAGGCTGGCGGAGAGGGTGGCCATCTACGCTCTTATAGAGCTTCGATGGCTAAAGCCAACTACGCTGAAAGAGAGCTTCGACGGCTAAAGCCAACTACGCTGAAAGAGAGCTTCGATGGCTAAAGCCAACTACGCTGAAAGAGAGCTTCGATGGCTAAAGGATTCGTTTATTCAATATAGCTCTCCCTGAACCAGTTTTGAGGTACTGTTCAAATTCAATAGCCTTGGATTTATCTTTAACGGCAAAATACGCTTCCAATTTAAGGGGTACCCTGTTTTTAGTTGAATCAACCTTTCCAGAGTTATGTTCAGACAATCGGCGATTAATATTATCCGTTGAGCCAATATAGAGTTTATTATCTATCGCACTTCTGAGTATATATACGTACCACATAATTAGGCTGGTTTACCAGCCGTAGCCTTGGCGTATGATTTCTGGCTTGCCAGCCGTAGCTTTAGCGTAGGCTGGCGGAGAGGGTGGGATTCGAACCCACGGTAACCTTGCGGCTACACACGCTCTCCAGGCGTGCCTGTTAGGCCACTCCAGCACCTCTCCGCGCTCTTATTTTAGCAGATTCGGATGGCCGATTTATACTGTTTTGGCGGAGAGGGTGGGATTCGAACCCACGTCCCGATATAATCGAGAACCGCTTTTCGAGAGCGGCACCATCAACCACTCGGACACCTCTCCATGGCTATTGAATTTTAACGTAAAAGGGGATAGAGAGCAAGATGTATAAAAACTCAGGCCAGCCATCCAGAGCTAAAGCAGTCCCGGACAGCCGGCCTGGTACATTCAATATTTTTGCCGAGTTCTTCCCGTCTTGATTATCAAACAAATCAAACCGGCAATTTAATCAGCCACAGTTCACTTGCGTGAAAAATCCGTGAATTCCATCACCAGCTGGGGTTTAAAACCCTTATCCTTCTCGAAGAAAGGCTCCCTTGTCGGCGGCGAACCGTCCGGGGTGGCGAGCATCATTTCTATCTGAATAATCGGGCGGTCGACCCTGGTTATCTCCAAGGGGCAATGGACAAGCCCCGGCGGCAAGGAGACAATCGTTGGCTTGGTGAAGACGTGTTTTTCCAGCTCTTCACCCAGATAAAGTACGACCTCACCCCCAAAGTCGTCCGGGTCGTCAGGGTTACCGCCGTACCAGCCTAAAAATTCCTGGAAATTATGGGTATGAGCGGGATTATCCCCTTTAAACGGTTTTCTGACGAACTGATGGCCGATGGTAAAATCATAATTCAAAAGCTGCTTGCCCACCATCAGCCCATCGAAAATGACACTCTTGTCCGCCTTCAGGCGCATCTGGATATGGGGTGGATGGATAACGTACTTATCATATTTATTTTTAGCCATTTTCGACTCCTTAAACTAAATTCGTTGAAAACGCTGTCAACGAACAAATTCTATTCCATTTATATTTATATTGTCAAAGCGAGATATTACCCAAATAATAGGCGTTCTACTAATAAAGCGCCATTCCCACCCCGATGAAATCGGGGTAAACTCCAATGGGTATCCAGGCGTGGGGTAAAATGGGTTCGGATGCCGATTGAATGGGCATGAAAAAGATATATACTGGATTCCAGCCGGAGTTTACCCCGTACGCCGGCCTGCTCGACGAACAAGTTCTTTGGCAGGCGAGTACGGGGCTGGAATGAAATCAGGAAACACCCTCGGCGACAATCTCCACGCAATCATTCCAATTGTGACGATTTTGTGACGTTCATGACGTATTTTGTGATACCGATGTGATATCGCTTCCTTACAATATCTTCATTCAAAGCGATTGCAGGGATTGCGGGAAATGTAAAATACGATACCATTATATCCTGTGAATTAGACAAACAACATAAGGGGGATAAAGACAATACTTTTTGAGGGGATGGGCTATGTTGAACATCGTAAAGTTAAAGGGGTGCAAGCGTTGTGGGGGCGACCTTTTTTTAGAACGCGACTCTGATGGAACCTATATATTCTGCCTCCAGTGTAGTGCCGTGTACGTCCGGCGCCTGGTAACGCCTTTTAAAAAACCCAACTCCAGGAAAATATACGCTCGCTAGAGAAGGCAGCAGGTTATTTCTCATCCGACTCCCTGGCGGACTTGCTTTCGTGCTCCCTGAGCCAGTGCTTAATCTCGTCCAGGGCGGGCGGGGAGACATAGAACACCTGTATATCCGAAGGGAATTGCACCTGATGATTCTCTCTCATAAGCACAATCCCGATTTCATCCTCTTTTAATGTTTCATCTATCTTGCGGGCAATATATTCATTTCTCTTTTTCCCGACCTCAACGTAAGACTCATAAACCTTCGATAATACCTTAGGGTTCTGCAAACCTATAACAAGGCACCGGCTCCAGTCCATAAACTCGGTCAGTAAATCAGCTTCTTCAATAGCTTCAAGCTGCGCCTTCTTCTCCAGGCAAACCTGAACGATTTTATGGCTGCTATCGTTCAACTCTTTAACGGCGGCAATACCATCCTCACCGGATATCGCAATCAATTCATGATATATCCTTTTAACCTCGCCCAGCTTTAATACCAGCTCCGCTACCTGCTTTTCCACCTGTTCCCAGTACTTGTTGAATTTCTCAAGGTAACCCTCCGGGAAAACCTCGCTGCGGTATACAAGCGGAATAAAATATAGCTTCCTGCCTTTTTTGAAATTTTCCACCGGAGGTTTTTCTATTTTGCCCAGTTCCTCAGCCATCAGGTCCTCCCCTAATAATGCCACTACATATAATGATACCTAGCGTATCCCTTTTTCGCAATCCTGACAAACTATAACCACAGGCCTGAATCTGGTAATAATTTTCATCTCCGTAATCGGCTTTTGCGCCTCGCAGAGACGGCACTTGAAAGTAATTTCTTGAGGTGCCTGAGTCTTCGCCTTACTTCTTCCCTTTGGTGATTCTTTCGCCATAAACACTCCTTTTATGAGAAATAGGTCATCTGCCCGTCACTTACGCAATAATGGCACAGTTTGCGAGGGAGTAACCATACTATTCATAATATTCTGGCTATTACCGATAACGGTGTTGCTGCCGATAATACACCAACTCAACTTTGATTTGGCGCCGATGCTGACATTGTCCCATAATATAACATTTTCAATGCTGGCGCCATCTTCCAGACGGCAATCACGCCCGATAACCACTGGCCCACTTATATGCACTCCCTGGCCTATCCGGCACCCGCTATCAATCATTACCGGCGGCGTTATCACCGCCGAAGGATGAACGCTGACACCCGGACCATAATATACATTATCCTTCCCGAAATCATAAATAAGAGGGCTCTTTATCTTCGATAAAAGCAGGTCGATATTCAGGGAAAAGTATTTTTCCGGGGTCCCCATGTCCAGCCAGTAGCCTCGATAGGGGTAGCCGAATACCGGCATTCCAGTATCCAGAAGGTGAGGGAAAAGCCCTTTTTCGAACATATAGTGGCGGTTCGAAGGTATATGCGCCAGGACCTCCGGCTCAAGGATATAGATGCCGGCGTTTATCCAGTTGGTCGTAGCTTCGGAAAGGGGAGGCTTTTCAATAAACCGCTTCACCTTTTGGTCAGTGTCGGTTTCAACCACACCAAAGGCGCCGGGATTATCCACCCAGGTGAGAGATATAGTCGCCATGGCCTTTTTGCTGCGGTGGAAAGCGAACATATCATTTAAATTCATATCCGTGAATACGTCTCCGTTCATAACGATAAAAGTACTATCCAGATAAGCTTCGGCATTTTTTACCGCCCCGGCGGTACCCAGTGGTTCCTTCTCCAGACAATAGGTCAGCCGAACGCCGAGCCGGCGGCCATCCCCCAGATAGCCCTGAATGACATCAGGAAGATAGCTCAATGTCAGGATGATATCCTCAATGCCGAACTGCTTGAGATAAGCCAGGATGTGTTCCATAATAGGCCTGTTAAGCACCGGCACCACGGATTTGGGTCTGACATCGGTCAGCGGTTGAAGTCTTGTCCCCGGACCACCCACCAGAATAACCGCCTTCATTTTCCGCAAACCTGTAGCTTTCCTAGCTGTCATCGAGCAATTACCTGTAAATAGACGGTGAGTTTAAGCCA
>Ga0315296_10001296_pt1 | contig 21852 bp, 23 predicted proteins | sample YL17G14_18_MG_FD_203921 | JGI IMG/M metagenome (GOLD analysis project Ga0315296, IMG submission 203921) | Sediment microbial communities from Yellowstone Lake, YNP, Wyoming, USA - YL17G14_18 | ecosystem: Environmental > Aquatic > Freshwater > Lake > Sediment | place: USA: Wyoming | collected...
TGTGACAACATACTATATTCTTTTAGTCAATGACTCCAGCACGATATCGCTTCTGTTTTATCTTCACACCGGTGGGCAGACCCCAGCCTCTTTTCACCTGGCTCCCAATTTAGCGGTTAGATACGGGATCACTTCTCAATGGAAGGTCCCATCATACCTCATACGGGTTTGGCCAGGAGGGCAGGGGCACCATGTTGTGCACACGGGTTTGCTCAAATGAGCTCCCAAAATGACGATCGGCGTCTCCCTGCCCACCCTGATGCAATTATAATAACCTCCAATATTTTAGACTGCTACCAGCGTTAGTTCTGGTTTTGAAACTTGGTAATAGGTCTGATTCTTAACCATGGCAAAGACCAAACGCAACAGCCTGTTAAGTGCTGCCCCAACTACTTCCCTTCCATTGAGGGGGTTGGCATGGGCCGGCCGCTCTCGCCTCTGCTTGGCCCAGGCGCGAAAATCAGGATTGAATCGTAGCATCGGAATAACTGCTGTCCACGCACAGTATCTCAAGACCGGGCGCCCTTGCTTGCTCATTGGGGTATGGCTACCTCGTTTCCCCGCAGACTCGGACTCGGTAGGATTACTGCCAGCCATCTTTATCATTTGCTTTGCGCTCCGGTATGCCTTGAAACAGCCAAGCTCTGCCAATAATCCGCCAACAGCAATATAATTGAGTCCCCTTATCGAGAGCAGATATTTGCCTTCCTCTGTTTCATCCACCAGGCTGATTAGCGTCCCCCCTATGATGCGAATATGCCGCCTAATGAGCTCGAGTTTCTCTACCAGGAATGCAATCTCAGAGGACACCGACCGGGCACCTGCCGCAATACCGATTGACGCTTTCGCTGAGTAATGAAGCGCTCTCAGTTTCTTTCGCATAAGGCGGCCTTCATGTTTTGTTTCGATTGCAGCCACAAATTCCTGCTCCGTCATGCCGGCAATCACGCCGGGGATAGCGCAGGTGGAGAGCACACTGAGAGCTGTCAGACCACATGGGTCCTTAAAGACATGGGTGAACTCGGGGAAAAGAGCGTCCAGGAGCCCTTTTACCAGGTTTATTATTCTGGTCCTTTCCTTGACCAGCCGGCGATAGGCATTGTGGGCGGTACGTAGTTCAGCATAAACCCCCTGTGGCACTTTACTCTCAGTAAACTCCCCGGTATATAAGAGCTGCGCCGCCACCTCGCTGTCGCGGTAGTCATTCTTTCTACGATTAAGATCCTTCCCTTCCCGCCTCCGCTTCAAGGTAAACTGGTTGATGAAACGAAACGGGATACCTTGCTCGTCTAGGAAGTAGGCCACATTTCGCCAGTAGTGACCCCCCGTCTCGATAGCGAACATGACACCTCGGCAACCGGATTCCACCATTTCCGTTCTGGTTCGGCGTAACATGGTTTCCAGACCTTCTCTGGTATTGTCGAACTTGAATTTGTCCCGGGTGGTAAAATCTTGAGTTATAGCCACTGCGGCATGCCTCTTTTTATGAGGGTCAATTCCTATAACCAGATATCCCTCAGGTACTTGCTTTCGTTTCCTGGCTGCGGTATTCTCCATTTGTGATGGCTCCTCCTGCTTTAGATTTGGTGTTTGTGATCAGCACCGTTCTATTGTAGCCGGAGCCATCTCCTTTTGTTATTCCATATACTATAATGACGGTTTGTGCAATCTACAGGTACGTCACAAATAAGGCACAGTTGTCAGTGAAGGGGGGTACAGAGAGCAGGGTGGTTAAATGACTAAACTAGGCCCAGCTGTCTAAGTCTGATGCACATTGCTGACTTGGGAACGTTGAAGATTTTTGCTATCCGGTCTAGGTCCTTAACCTTTGCCCACCTCTCAACTATCCATTCTCTAGGCACCAGGATACAGAGAGCAAAATGGTCAGCCACTAACTCGTTAAAGGAACCCACCATACTGCCTCTTTTTCTAAACACCGGGCTGGTTCTAGAGTGGGCTAAGATGTGGAAAGCCTCATGGAACAGACTAAATCTCCTTGTCGCCGGGGCATCACTGTCCTTAAGTTGTATTACCCATCCATCCTTCTGACGCCAGATAGCGCCATGATAGACACTTAGTCGCAGTTGGCGGACTTCTACAGGATGCTGCTGGTCAAACAGTGTAACCAACTCGGCTGGCACCGGCGGGCAATAAACATTTGCCATATTAAGGTGCTTCAGTGCCAACATTTCCACCAGTTGAGTTAGCCTACAGCGTCCCTTAGCTTCACTTTCTATAAAATCATAAGCATCAAGGTTGGTTTGCCTCTCATCAAGTAGTCGCTGGAGGCGTTCTCTATTATCGTCAACGCACCAGCCACCTCTCTTTTTGAGTTTGAGTTGGCAGTGGTCATATAAAGGGCAACGCATGCCGTCGCCACTGCTTACATAAGACCACAGCTCAGCTTCCCACCTAGGAATGTTTCCCTGTGTTGTACCTTTTTTGCCTTCGACGCTCAATGAGGTCCTCAATCATAGTAATCAGGTCTTCATCCAGCTCATTGGGATACTTCTGGCGAGCATACTCACGAAACTCAGGCCACTCAGGGGTAGTTTTCTCAGCTATTTTAGGCAGGTGACCAACGATGGAAAGAACCTTCTCCAAGGGTACACCGCTATACTCAGCCAACTTATAGCAAGAGCGGGTATTGGGAATATCCTTACCGGAAAGCCAGCGACTAACTGTAGCATGGCTAACGCCTAAATCAGACGCTAGTTGACTCGGCAAGCGCTTCCTTCGGCGCATTACCTCTTTCAAAAATGAGACTACAGGGACTTCTTCTGTTCTCACGCTGACATTCTACACGCTCATACCGCGGACTGTCAACAGCAGCTTCTGCGCTTCTATGAAGGTGAAGTATGGTGAGGTAAAGTAAGGATTAAGGCACTTGACAAATAGGAAAAAAGTACTATACTATTATTTACCCGTAGGGACTAATATGTCCTCCTGAGTAATATTTGAAGATGACTATAAGAATACAGGCAGAGGAAGGGGTTAATGTAGGTATTTTGTACCCAGTTAGCCCTTTTTTGTTTTCTTCCTGTTCGCTATCGTGCAAGTTAATTAACAAAAGGGGGGTTAGAAGATGAAAAGGAAGATATTTAGTATTTTATTTGCCGTGGCGCTGGTGGTTGGCTTCGTTCTGGCAACGGCAGTGCCAGCAGGGGCGATTGGTGTCGCTCAAACTTTGAACGTGGCGAACTGGACTACACCTACTACACTTGCGAATGTACTCGGACGTCAGGCGACCATTAAAGTAGATGAAACTTATCACATGTGGTACGCTAGTGCGGACGAAAAAACGTTATATCACACTTCTTCAACAAATCCGGGCAGTTTTGAGACAGGCACCCCGAACACTTTCGATACAGCACCAGCGGAAGTAGGCAGCGTGACCGTCTGTAATGAGGATGGAACGTATTACATGATTGCCTATGGCGCTACAAACAAAGTATTTAACATCTATACTTTGGCTGATGGAAATTCATGGGTAAATAAAAGCACTGTCTTTGGCGGCACAGGTCTACCATCGGACTATTCCAAAATCGATGGACCTTACCTCTTTAAAGATGTTTCAACCTATAAGCTTTATTTCCAGGTTAAGAACGCGGCTGCGACTTCCTACTCAATCTACACCGCAGAAGCAAGTGGAACGTTAGCCTCGATTGCTGCTAGCGGTGAGACCGTTGATTTCGTTCTGGCGAATGGAAGCAACCCGATCTTGGAACCTGAAGCAGGAGGTGCCGACGGTAAATATATGATGCATCCCATGGTGGTTAAAGAAGGCGCTATGTACTATATGTGGTACAGTGCATATTATGCTAGCCAACAACAGATTGGGTTCGCATCGTCAACAGATGGGTATAGCTGGGTTAAAAGCCGCGGCAACCCGATCCTCCCAAGCCCCGCTGTCGGTGAACCCTCGGTCATCAATGATGGGGGCGTATGGCGGATGTGGTATTTAGCAACTGACAAGATAAATTATCTGACAGCCACCGGGCCCTTTGAATTTTCTACCATTCAGGATGCCGTTAATGCTGCCCTACCTGGCGATACCATCAATGTGGCGGCGGGGACTTATACGGAGCAGATAAACATTACTAAATCGTTAACATTAAGTGGCGCGGGAATGGAGACGACTAATATAGAGTCTCCGACTCCTGCCAGCATGACAATCTATGATTCTTTTGGCTCAAAATCACCAACACCACGTTATTCGGGTCATCGCGCTACTGACATACCTGTAGTGCGTATCGCTGCGTCAAATGTAACTGTGGAAGGATTCCACGTCAATCTTAAGGACTATGTTTTTTGGGATGTATTGGGCAGCTATCCTGTTGATACCACTTATAGTAGGGGCGTAGGAATACTGGTCGACCACGTGGAGACTGTACTCGGAACGCCTGATGTGTTTACGGGCATAGCCATCCAGAACAATAAGGTGGACGGTCTGCTATTGGGTGACGCGGGTGATGGCATAAAGGTTCTGGGCAGCGCAACCGCTACCGTGACAAGCAACATCATATATTGCTACGGTGAAAGTGGAATAAACGTTCAGGCCGTTGACGGTCCGGATAGGGGCCTGTACTATCCCACGGTTACTGCCAATGGTAATACCATTTATCTCGGCGGCCCAAGCGGCGGACCTTTCGGCATAGGCTTCTGGAGCTGCGCAACCGGTTCAGCCGATGGGAATACCATATACAACGATCCGGTGAATGACGGCTACGCGCTGAATGTTTGGGGAAGCCGTCCAGTTTCATTTACGAACAATACCGTAACAAATGTTGGTGGAGTAGTCGGTGGGTTGGGAGCCCAACTCATAGAATCGACAGACTTGATATTCACCAACAACAGGATAGAAAACCAGGCACTTGCCGGGGCTATCTGGTCTAATCCAACAGCAACTATAACAGGAAATACCATAACTAACTGCACAGACGGCTTTGTAGTTGACGAGCAGACGTCGGGTGCCATAGCCATGCATAACAACTCATTCAGCGGAATTGCCACCGACCATTTTGCAGTGAAAGTTGGTGGAACAGGTAGTAGTGGAACGACATGGGGTGATTGGGCCGGCCCATCTACGATAACAGTTGATGCCACCTGCAACTGGTGGGGGGATAGCAGCGGACCGACCCATACCTCCAATCCCGGCGGCACTGGTGATGCCGTCAGCAACAACGTAGATTACTCCCCTTGGTGGGGTGCAAGCTACCTGAGTGGAACAGCCCCGAACATAGAATTAGTAGCACACCCATGGACGTGGTACACCAACGACTCCATCCAGGATGCCATTGACGTTGCCTCTGCTGGCGATACTATCAATGTGGCGGCGGGGACATACAGCGAGGTCGTTACCATCGACAAACCGTTACAGCTTCTGGGCGAGCAGGCCGGGGTGGACGCGCGTACCCGCACCGGACCAGAATCGATTATCGACCCTAATGACCCGTCTGGAGGCGCCGCCAAGTCCTGGGTGGTCAGAGTCAAATCGAGCGATGTCACAGTCGATGGATTTACAGTGCAAAACCCCACACTGGAGTATGGTAGCGCCGGGCTATTCTGTGTTGAGCCCCCTACTGGGATCCTTTACGAGAACCTGGTTTTCACTAATAACATTCTCCAGAATCCCGGGGTCAAGACATCGGCTAGCACCAGCTATGGAAAATTCGGCTACGACATCGGGCACTGCAACAACGTGCTCATTGAGTATAACTACATACGGGGTATATTGTGTGATACCGCTACCCCCTGGAACGGCACGGCCGGTATCTGGCCGTGGAACACTAATGACTTGACTATCCGCTATAACAAGGTAGAGCATGTCACCACGTTTGGAATCGGCCTCTCCGATACAAATAATAACGTTCTTATCATCGAAAACGAGGTATCGATGGGTGACCCAGGCGCGGGTGCAGTTCCGTCTGTGAGAACGGCAGGAGTGCGTGTGGGACCTCTTGAAAATTATAATGTGCAGATAGAGGGCAATATTATATCTGATTGCCCTGGCACAGTCGCACAGCCAGGTGCTGGTATCCGCATACAGAGCCTCGTGGACAAAGACACTGGTGTCACTCTCGCTATCGATAACGTCATAAGCGGGTGCCCTGTTGGTATCGACGCCCGTAATCATCTAGTAGCCTCCATACTGACAGGTAATACCATAAGCGAATGCGGTACTGGAATCAGGGTAGCGGAAGGAGCCTTAGCTCCACAGGTTGATGGCAATAGATTCGAGGACAATACTATTCAGGTTTTGGATGATGCTGAAACTCTGGATATTCAGCAGGTTCTCGCCGGTAATATCTTCGACCGCGCGGTGACTGTTGACCATACGGGTGCTTCCCTACTCCATACCATCTGGAGCAATATACAGGATGCCATTGATGCTGCCACTGCTGGCGACACCATCAATGTGGCGGCAGGGACTTATACAGAGGCCGTTACGATTAATAAGTCGCTCACGCTGCGCGGGGCTACCTACAACGTGAACAAAAACGGATACACTGTTCCGGCTGACTATGCCTGGGATAATACGGTCGAATCCATTATCATTCATCCTAATCCTACCGTCGAGTACAACGCCATCGTGGATATTGTGGATGTAGATAATGTGACCTTCGAAGGGTTTATCGTCCAGGAGCTCAACGCTGTTGCCAACAAGAATTCCTCTCTGGTTCGCGTTTACGCTTACACCCGCGAAATCAGCAACATCGTCGTCAGGAACAACGTCATCGGCCCCAACACCAACACAACCGCCCAGGATGGCGCGCAAGGTCGCATGGGACTCTACATTGTGAACCACCCGTATAGTGACCAATTTGGTGTCATCAATAGCACTTTCTCCGGCAACAAGATATTCGATTGCAAGGGGAACGGCAACAATGTCTTCATCTGGGGCGCCTACTATGACTACGGCGCCAGACACCCCAGCCCGATGGACGGCACGGTGATTGAAGACAACGAAATCTACGGCTCCCACCGCACCGGCATTGAAACGGCCGGAGGGTATACCGGACTGACGATACAGAACAACAAGATTTATAACAACGGAGGCATGTTCGAGGCTGATGCTGATAACCTCAAATACGGCCACGGCATCGTCCTCATCCGCGGCTCCAGTGATAAGCTCGGCGGAGCCACTACTGCCTACGGACCCGAAAACCTGACAATCAGTGATAACGAAATCTACGGCAACCAGAAGAGCGGAATCTACATGGGGCCGATTAACAAAAACTATACCATCACCGGCAACAAGATTCACAACAACGGCTGGGACGGCATTATGCTGGACTTAGAGGGGCAATACTGGAATCCTACATTTGAGCCCGAGCCTGACCCGTATAACCAGTATGCCTGCTATGACGGCAGTAAAGGTCTCGCCGCACAATTCAATAATATCTACGACAATGGTTTATTCGGCATAAGGGTAATCGGCGCGCCGACGAATGGCTTTGTGTTCAAAGCCACCAACAACTGGTGGGGGGCTAAGGATGGACCAAGCGATGGTGCTGGAGTAACCGACCCCGTTACTGGTAAGTCAGCAGCTGGAAGCGGTGACAAAGTCTCGGCTAACGTCCGTTTTGACCCATGGACAGGGGCCTCGGTTGAAAATACCACGACGGAGGATATAAGCGATGACACGCTTGATGCCACCGGTGAGGCTGACACCAACGTTATTGTGACGGGCACAGCTACGGTTACGGTGGCTAATTATTCCTCCAACCCGGGCAGCGGTTTTGGCGGAGATACCGGTAAATACATTGATGTCCACATTGACGACATCACCAATGTCACTGAGATTGAAATCAGGATGTACTATAAAGACGCTGAAATTGGGGGGCTGGATGAATCAACACTAAGACTGCGCTGGTGGAATGGCACCAGTTGGGTAGGGATTATCCCAGATACAGCTAGCGGAGTAAATACTACAGATATCCTTGTTCCACCTCCTGCCGGTGCTCCTTACAGCGGATATATGTGGGCCAAGATAAGAAATGATACCACTCCGAAGCTGGCTCAATTAACCGGGACTGCATTCGGTGGAAGTGGAACAGCGCCAGCGGCACCAGGTGGGGGTGGTGGAGGTGGTGGAGGTGGGGGTGGCATTGTACCTACCGTTACCGGTTTATTGGGTCCGTCCTTAACGCTGGATTACCAAGGCATAATCCAGGCAACATGTCGGCTAAAGACCGGCGATGGTAAGTTGACCCTCGATATTGCCAAAGGCACGAGATTGCTTGATTCCTTAGGAAAGGCGCTGAAGACTCTATCGGTGACACTTGAGCCTTCACCGTCAGCACCACCATCCGGTGAGGCTATCATCGTAGCTTACAACCTTGGGCTCAATGGGGCTACCTTCAGCCCGGCGATAACCTTGACCATAGAATACGACCCCGCCACTCTACCTGAAGGTGTTGCCGAGAAGGATTTATACATTGCTTACTGGGATGGCTCAAAGTGGCTGGCCTTGAAGAGTACCGTGGATACCACGGCGCATACAGTATCTTGCAATCTAAGCCACTTCACCACCTTTGCCGTTATTGGCACCATCACGCCACCAGCACCGGCAGCCTTCTCAGCATCAAACCTTTCCATCCAGCCACTAGAGGTTCAGCCTAAAGAGGCGGTAACCATCACCCTCTCTGTAGCTAACACTGGTGATACTGAAGGGAGCTATAACGTAGTCCTGAAGATAAATGGTATCAAGGAGGCAGAGAAGAGTGTAACCGTTGCCCCGGGTAAGAGCCAGAGCGTTAGTTTCAGCGTAACCAAGGAGGAGGCTGGCAGCTACAACGTAACTGTGGAGGGGTTGAGTGGTAGCTTTACCGTAGTAGCAGCAGCGCTTCCACCCACAGCACCAGAAGCCAAACCGCCCATTAGCTGGACCTTGATTTGGATTATTATTGCTGCGGCGGTAGTAGTAGGCCTAATCATCTTCTTCCTGGTCAGGCGAAGGGCATATTAAATTGTTAAGGCAGCGTAATTAGGCAACGAAGGCTTACGGCAGAGGGGAGAGGGAGCTACGGCTACTTCTCCCCTCCTCTTTCTTACTATCACCAGAGCCTTTCATGCCCAGCCTTTTTGTATCTGATTGCACATAACTGACAATTGTTACCTCATTACCAGTGGTGGGCCACTCGGAACAGTTCACGGACTTCTGTTTAAGAAGAAGCAGCTTATTCCGGCTTTGCAGCAATTGCTTCTCTCTAATCCAAGAGAGATCAGTTAGAAGCATATGAGTGTGGGCCCTGAGCATCACAAACAATTGAGAGCAAGCCGAAAACTGCTTATATTATAATTCATCCACAGGCACTTACTCTATACAGAAAACCACTTCTAAGGGAAAGTTAGTCAGTTGAAGCACAGTGATAAGGCTCAGACAATAAAGAGTTCCTCTATTTTCTCTAGCTTGAATGATGACGAACTGAGCGAGTTGGCTGGCTTGGCTGTCGATCGTAGCCTCACATCCGATGAGTTTGTCTTCTGGGATGGAGATGCCCCGGAATGGTTCTACATCGTTGCCGAAGGCAAAGTGAAGGTTCTTAAACATTCCTCCTCAGGGAAGGAATTCATTATCGCGTTTTTCGGCCCTGGCGAAATGTTTGGGGAGGTGGCTGTTTTTGAGAATAAGCCTTATCCTGCTTCAGCTCAAGCTGTAACTGAAGCCAAGGTCGTGGGAATTAAGAAAGAAGATTTCCTATCTTTTCTAGTCAATCATCCTCAAGTAGCATTAAGGATTATTAGTGTCTTAGGGGGACGGCTCAGGGATGCTCAGGGTCGCCTTAGAGACCTTGCCGGGGAGAGAGTTGAGCAGCGCTTGGCCAGCGTGCTACTTATGCTTTCAGCAAAGCTTGGCCCCACTCTCCCCTTTACCCGACAAGAGATCGCTGACATGGTAGGAACCACTACTGAGACGGCGATACGGGTTATGAGCACCCTAAAAGATAGGGGGATTATACGTTCTGTTCGCGGTGAAGTAATCATTCTCGATGAACAGAAACTCAGACTGCTAAGTGAAGGGCCACCACAAATATGAAGCCACAAGGCTATTCTACTACTTCAGTTTATCTCCCCAACCAAAACAATTACTAATAATTCCCCCCTAAATATGATTCAAATCATAGTCTTTGTTGTCAACAAGTTGTACCATTGGTGTGGAAGTAAAAACTCAAACATCCATCGCTAGAGGAGGTAGTAGGAATGACCAGCAAATGCCCTAGCCAGGATTTCAGGAATCTACGAGTGTCGCTACACAAATGCCCGAATTGTGGCACTGAGGTTGAAATCTTTTCCGACGAAATAAAGGTAAAGTGCCAGAAGTGTGGTGAAACGGTCTACCGCGAGAAAATACCTTCCTGCATTGACTGGTGTGCTTCAGCCCGTCAGTGTCTGGGGGAGGAGAGGTGGAAAGAATTGAGAGGGTAGGACTAGCTGGGCTTATCCTCTGTTGAGCCAGTGAAGGAGGCAGACTATGACAACAAAAAATATAAGGAAGATCGTAAGAATTGACGAAGGGAAGTGTAATGGCTGTGGCGTGTGCGTTCCAGCATGTGCCGAGGGAGCTCTTCAAATTATTGATGGCAAGGCGAAACTCATTAGTGAGGCATATTGTGATGGCCTCGGCGCCTGTCTTGGGGGATGCCCTCAAGGAGCCATCACCATTGAGGAGAGGGTCGCCGCGGAGTTTGATGCGGATGCAACAAAGCTCAACCTGAAGAAAGAGAATCATACTATGGAAGAGCTTCCGTGTGGCTGTCCCTCTACTACAGTCACTCAGTTTGAAAGGCACAAGACGACAGGGAGTACCGCAGGAGAGGTGACAGAGCAGCGATCAATGCTAAGTCACTGGCCAGTCCAGCTTACCTTGGTCCCGCCGGTGGCACCTTTTTTGCAAGGAGCTGACTTGTTGCTAGCAGCGGACTGTGTCCCCTTTGCCTACGCCGGGTTTCACCAGGACTTCATAAAAGAACATGCCCTATTGGTCGCCTGTCCCAAACTAGATGACTTCCAGGCCCACCTGAAAAAGCTCAGTGATATCCTGAGCTATTCATCTGTGAAGAGCCTGACCGTCGTTCACATGGAGGTACCTTGTTGCTCAGGATTAGTCCATATGGTAAAACAGGCAATGAAGTTAGTTGACAAAGATATCCCTCTTAAAGAGGTGACCATCGGTATTAAGGGTGACCTGAAGCTGTAGTAAGGAGTTGGAAAATGAATCTGAAGGCATTGCACAAGTTAAGTTACGGCCTGTATGTAATAACATCGAAAAAGGGAGACAGACTCAATGGGCAGATCGCTAACACCGTCTTTCAGATAACATCTGAGCCACCAACCATTGCCGTCAGTATTAACAAGCACAATCTAACTTGGGAGTTCATCAGAGAAAGCAGAGTTTTTGCAGTTTCTGTGCTCTGCCAGGACACACCGCTCTCTTTCATAGGGCATTTTGGTTTTAAATCAGGTAGGGACATGGATAAACTTGACGGGATTAACTACAAGGTGGGTAAGACGAAGGCTCCGGTGGTCACAGACAACGCCGCCTCATATTTGGAAGCTAAAGTAACCGGAGAGATGGATGTGGGCACTCATACTATATTCGTAGGGGAGTTGGTCGATGCTGATGTTCTCAGCGAAAAGACATGTATGACTTATGACTATTATCATCAGGTAAAGCGAGGTGTTACCCCAAAGGCAGCTCCTAGCTATGTTGAAGAAGAGAAGAAGGAGGTATCTGCCAAAATGGCCAGGTATAAGTGCTCGGCATGTGGATGGGTATATGACCCTGAAATCGGAGACCAAGAGGGTGGCATAGTCTCAGGAACACCATTTGAGAAATTGCCTGATAACTGGGTATGTCCCGTCTGTGGGGCTGGTAAAAGCGATTTTGAAAGGATAGAATAAACGAGGTAACTGGGATTTTTCTTAAAAATGTACAATGATATAGGAGGTATCTGAGATGGTGACTGAACTAACAAAAGGGGTTTATTGGGTTGGTGTAGTGGATTGGGCAATAAGGAAATTCCATGGTCAGGAATTATCGACACACAGGGGATCTTCATACAATGCATACCTTATAACAGATGAGAAGACAGTATTGGTAGATACGGTGTGGGGCCCTTTCCAGGAGCAGCTTATTGAGAACATTCGTGAGGTTGCTGACCCAGCTAAGATAGATGTGGTGGTGGCCAACCATGCAGAAGTTGACCATTCGGGTGGCTTGCCGGCGGTAATGAGACATGCGCCCAACGCTACGGTTGTCGTGTCGCAACGTGGCAAAGAAAGCGTTGAAGGACATTTTCACCAGCCTTGGAACTTCAAGGTAGTGAAAACCGGGGATAAGATTAACATCGGTAAGAATGACCTGGTCTTTGTTGAGGCTCCAATGCTTCACTGGCCTGACAGCATGTTCACCTACCTGACTGGTAAAAATATTCTTATGCCAAACGATGCCTTCGGCCAACACTATGCCGCAGCATTCCGTTTCAATGACCAGGTAAACCAGGAAGAGCTGTATGAGGAAGCACTCAAATACTATGCGAACATACTTACGCCATTCAGCAGTTTAGTATTGAAAAAGATTGAAGAGGTACTAGCGCTTAACCTAACAGTTGACATGATAGCGCCTAGTCATGGCGTTATCTGGCGGAAAGACCCTCTCCAGATTGTGAAGAAGTACCAACAGTGGGCGAAGCAAGAGCCTGAGAATAGCGCTGTAATAATTTACGACACTATGTGGGACGGAACCCGATTGATGGCAGAGGCAATCGGCCAGGGCCTGGCGGCCAAGAATGTTCCGTACAAGGCGTTTCATGTGGCTGTCTCCGACAGAAATGATGTCATCACTGAGGTATTCAAAGCAAAGGCAATTATTGTAGGTTCGCCCACGTTCAATCAAGGCGTCTTGCCGACAATAACCCCTATCCTCGAGGACCTTAAGGGGCTTAAATTTCAGAATAAAATCGGGGCTGCCTTTGGTTCCTACGGATGGAGTGGAGAGGCAGTTAAGATTATCGAGGAACACCTGAACCGTTGCAAGATTCAACTGGTTGCTGAAGGCATCCGAGCTAAGTGGCAGCCGAAATCGGCTGATCTTGTAAGATGCAGGGAGCTGGGGCAAAAAGTTGCACAGGCTATAAGTGCCTAAATATAGTGAAACTAATTATTGTTCACAGGAAGAGTTACTAGCCTTGGTTGAAGTATTTGCTTCAAGCTGACCAGAAAGGTCACAGCTTGAAATAGTGTTGTTAAGCGCGTCAAACGGCGGCTCATCTGTTCTCTGTGGTAACATTTGTCCCGAATGCGTCGTTTCTTGCACAATCACTCAGAATGTGCAATCGTACGCACCCTGCTACATAAGCCAAACGAATTCGTGATTCTGTCTATAGCAGGTGGACATGGGGTCAATAAACTAGAACCTTTTGAAGCAGTATGGACGGAGTGACCAAGCGGAACGGAACCGCCAAGCGCACACTAGGTGTAACAGCGGCTCCGTTCCTTTCATTATCTCTCATAGTCTCAGACCCTTTGCTACGGACTTCCCCAACTCTGGGTCGGCTTTGGTGAGGTTCTCAATCACCCGTTTCCGTATTGGTTTGTCAATATTTGTGAGGTCTGCGATGAGATTACCTATCAGGTGTTCCTGATCCATCTTACTAAGGGAACGATACCTCTCTCTAGCTTGTGCGAAATCGTTCGTTAATCCTATTTTACGGCGAATTACTTCACCCTCTAGCTTGTATACCCGCGGCTTGCCCTCCTCGGGAGCCTCTCCAGGCATACCGCCACCCAGACTATTGGGCTCATAATTGACCGGACCGCTGAACTGACCGAGCTGCATGGCCCCATCACGTTGGTTATTGTCGACCGGCACTATAGGCCTGTTAATGGGGAGCTGGAGATAGTTTGCTCCGAGCCGATGGCGCTGAGTGTCAGCATATGAGAATGTTCTACCCTGAAGTAACTTATCAGCAGAGAACTCGATTCCGGGAACAAGGCTGGCGGGACAGAAAGCCGCTTGCTCCACTTCGGCGAAGAAGTTGTCGGGATTACGGTTAAGTATCATTTTGCCCACTGGCATCAGCGGGAACTTGCTCTCAGGCCAGGTCTTTGTGGGGTCCAGGGGATCAAAATCCTGTTTCAATTCGTCAGCAATATCCATTATCTGTATGTTAAGCTCGTACTCAACCTCTTCACCTCTGGCAATAGCATCGTGAAGGTCACGGGTAAGATAATCAGGATCTTCACCGGCCAGGCGAGTTGCCTCATGGCGGTCAAGGTTCTGCACACCCAATTTAGGCTTCCAGTGGTATTTAACGTATACCGCCTTGCCTTCCGCGTTTACCCACACATAGGTATTGACGCCAAAACCCTCCTGCATCCGATAGCTCTTCGGTGTGCCGCGATCAGAGAAAAGCCAGGTAATCATGTGGGTCGATTCCAGCGTCAGGGAAATAAAGTCCCAAAAGCGGTTATGTGCCGAAGATGCTGACGGTATATTCGTATCTGGTGCGCCTTTGAAAGCGTGAACCATATCGGGGAATTTGATGGCGTCCCGGATGAAAAACACGGGTAGGTTGTTCCCGACCAGGTCATAATTACCATCCTCAGTATAGAACTTGACCGCAAAACCACGAGGGTCGCGGACCGTATCTGCTGAGCCTCGACCTCCGGTAACGGTGGAGAATCGCACGAACACGGGGGTCTTCTTCTCCGGATCCTGGAGAAATTTCGCCCTAGTATAAGGCTTCATGCTTTTGTAAACTTGAAAGTAGCCATGAGCTCCTGCCCCTTTGGCATGAACAACCCTTTCAGGGATACGTTCCCTATCGAAGTGGGCCATTTTCTCAATAAATTGTACATCCTGTAATAAGACCGGACCACGTTCGCCGACCGTCAAAGAGTTCTGGTTATCGGTAACCGGTACTCCCTGATTTGTTGTAAGGTGTCTTTTTTTCATGATACCCTCCTTTCTCATGAATTTCTTTTGTTGATACTTAAAAGCCCCAGTTGATGAGCCTTTCTATAGATTCATATCACCTCCCTCCACACTTTGGTTCCATTCATTTGGTATTCCTCTTGTCCCTAATTTTCCCATCTCAGTATAATGATATACTATTTGATCATTCAGTTAAACATTACCAAGGCGGCTGCACCTTTTAGCGTTTTGTGACTTCTTCCATCTTTAATTCAGTTGACTAACAAACTGCGTGTAGTCTATAATTAAGTATATTAGTGAGGACTTATAATCTCAATGGAGACTCGGGAGAAGGTTCAGGAAAACACAGATGAGCAGGCAGTGATCTTTGGTGTGTTGGCTGGCCCCACCCGCCTCAAGCTGGTAAAGCTGCTCTGCCACCAGCGTGACCCAGATGCCCTCTGTGTCAACGCCCTGGCGGCTCTTCTGGGAGTGACTCAGTCGGCTGTCTCCCAGCACCTGCGGGTGCTGAGAGCCATTGGACTGGTGAAGGGCGAGAGGCGTGGCTACCACATCCACTACTTCGTTAACCAGGATGTGCTGGAGAAGTGCCGCAGACTCACGTCGGCGGCTCTGAGCATAGAGGAGCCGGGCGAGCAGGAATCGTGTCAAGAATACTGTCCAGATAGGAGGTAGCAAGATGTGTTATCAAGTTGATTGTGGCGGCGGACAACACGCCCGTGTCCCACGGGGCGGTTGGCATCACCACTGGGGTTGTTGCTGTGCCCCCGGTTATGCGCCGCGGCGCTTTCCCACCAGGGAAGAAGTCATTGAAGAGCTGGAGGAGTACCTGAAACAGCTCAAGGCAGAAGCCAAGGGAGTAGAGGAACGTGTTACTGAGCTAAGGAAAGAGGACTAGGCATGCCGGATACACGAACGGTTGATAGCGCAGCAATCGAGGTACGTAATCTCACCAAGCACTATGGAACAGTCGCTGCCGTTGACGGCATCAGCTTTGAGGTTAGAAAAGGCGAGTTCTTCGGTTTTCTCGGCCCCAATGGTGCCGGTAAGACGACCACGGTGCGGATACTCACCGGGGTCATCAAAGCTGATAGCGGCACCGCCCTGGTAATGGGCTCCAGAGCCGGCAGCCTGAAGGCCAAGCAGATAGCTGGCGTCGTGCCGGAGATGGCCAACGCCTACAATGACCTCTCAGGCTGGGACAACCTGATGCTTATGGCTGAGCTTTATGGTGTCGCTTCCGGTGAGGCGAAGGAGAGGAGCCAGAGCCTGTTGAGGGCTCTTGGTCTTCTGGAGCGAAAGGACAGCCTGGTCAAGACGTATTCCAAGGGGATGAGGCAGCGCCTGATTCTGGGAATGGCGCTTATCAGCGACCCTCAGATACTGTTTCTGGATGAGCCGACCTCTGGCTTGGATGTGCAGAGCGCTCGTCTTATTAAGGAACTGCTGTGCAGCCTTAATGCCGGAGGAAAGACCATTTTCCTCACTACTCATGACATGGATGAGGCAAACCAGCTCTGTAATCGTGTGGCTATCATCAACCGGGGCAAAATAGTGATGATAGATGCCCCGGAAAAGCTGAGGATGGCGACGAGAGGTATGCATTCAGTTGAGGTTAGCTTTACCAACACAGTAAGTCCTGAAGTTCTGGCACAGCTGCCCGGTGTGAATACTGTACGGAGATTAGGCGATAAGTACCGTCTGTACACTGATGCCCCTGGAGACCTGGTAGTATCGCTGGTCAACTACAGCTCCTTGGCTGGCCTTAAGATAGTGTCCCTGAACATACTGGCTCCTTCTCTAGAGGATGCCTTTGTCGCGCTCACGGAAAAGGAGGCGAAGGATGCCTGATACGGCACTGTTCTGGCAACAGGCTCGCCGTTCCCTGGCGATTGCCCGTAAGGACATCCGTATCTACTATTCCAAGGGACCGGTAATAATCTTTGGCGTCCTTTTCCCTGTTTTTCTATTTCTGTCTTTCACCATTGGCAGGCACATGACTCTTGACTTCATGATACCAGGACTCCTGGGGATGATTCTCTTCTTTACCGCCACCTCAATATCTCCGATAGTGGTGCCGTGGGAAGCACAGGCAAGAACGCTGGAGCGGTTGATGTCCTGTCCGGTGAGGATGGAGACCATTATCCTGGGAGACATTCTGGCTTCCTTCGTTTTTGGGGTCGGCATCTCACTGGTAACCATCATACTCGGTCTTTTCCTCGGAATCACAGTATCAAGCCCTGTTGTTTTCGCCGTGGCAGTTATTCTGGCCGCCTTCTGCTTTGCTTCTCTGGGCAACGTCTTCTCCATTCCTCCCACCAACCTGCCGTCTACGGTCAACATGATTGCCTCAGTGGTAAAATTCCCAGTGGTGTTCATCAGCGGCATCTTTATCCCGCTGGACCAGTTGCCAGTCTGGGGACAGGCGATTGCCTACATCTCACCTCTGACCTACTTTACCGATATTGCACGGAGCTCTATCCAGGGACAGGGGCATCTCCCGCTGGCTGTTGATTTTGCCGTCCTTATTGCGTTTACTGTCCTGTTTCTTCTGGTGGCTATGAAACTGCACCAGAGGACGATGCCCAGGAGAATATGACATGGTAAGAGCACATAGAAGTCAAAGCTACGCCGGAGAGCAGAAGTATGACTTGAGTCAGTTCGTCAACTTTCTCACGGACGAGAAGACCAAGAGCGATGTTTTCCGAGGCAAGCACTTTAATATAGTAGTCATATGTCTGGACAGCGGGTATGAGATACCGCCTCACGACGAGCCATACGATGTTCTCTTCTATGTAGTTACAGGAAAGGGTATCTTTACTGCCGGCGCAAAGCAGTGGAGTGCTGAACCAGGCTCAATGATTTTTGCTCCCACCGGCATAAGAGGCATAAAATGCATCGAGCGACTAACTATCTTAGGTATTCAGGAACCGCACTAGTTTTGGATAGCCTTCCTGAACCGGGGAATCAGGGACGAGATAAAGAGCAGGGTGACCAGGCTATTGGCTGAGCTTGGATGAGGAGGTGTGAGCCATGCTGCTGAGAGAGTATACCTTTGAGACCATGCTACCAGAATGTAACCCGATGGCTGAGACTATTAATGCCGTGGCTGAGCTCTCGGATGACATCAGTGAGGTTCTCCCTTATCTTGCTTCAGTAATTAAAGTCTGCACCTATGACGATAATACGAAAACGCTGACCTTTAGGCGAGAGGGAAAGGGTATAGCCATGTACCCCCGCAAGATAACGGTTACCAAGCTGGTTGACAGAGAAGAAGCCAGGAAGATTCTCGATGAGCTCAAGGACATAATCAACCGCACCTATGACAGCCGCTAGAGCATACAGCCCTGTTATAAGAAGGAAGGAGAGCTGAAGTACCTGGACGTGTTCAAGCTCCTTCCGCGCACCAACTGCAGGGAGTGCGACGAACCAACCTGCCTGGCTTTCGCCACTAGGCTGGTGCAGCAGGAAGCGAATATCGCCCAGTGCTTGCCGCTGTTCATCAAGCAGTATGAGGAACAGAAGAAGAGACTTTTAGAGATGCTTCTGGCGGCGGGATGTGAGATCCCAGGCTAACGCTTGCTTAGTAAGTTTAATTGAGGGAGCATGCTATTTGATGAAGAGATGCGGCGTAAGCTGACGGAAAACAACCGATACGCAACTCTGGAGTTAGCAGAAAGAATGCTTGAGGCACATGATAGAGGATACTGGCAGGCTACCGCTGAGGAGCTGGAAAAGCTCAAGACAATGATTCTGGATATGGAAACATGGCTTGAATAGAGTGGGACTCACTGATGTCCCTGGTTAGACGAAGCCTGGCTTTTTGAGCATTATTCCCCATCCGAAGCAACATTCCCATGATGGTAACTGCTTACGGCATTGACAACAAGGGCTACTATGAACTACAATAATTGCAAGTGAAAATCATTAGCAACAAACCAAGCCAAAAACAGCCTGATAGAAGCAATAGCACAACCCTAAAGAAATCTGGCAAAAGGATCACCAGCCAGCGGGCCCTGATTCTGGAAATTATCCGACAAGGGGAAGAGCATCTTGATGCCGATGAAATCTACCGCCGGGCCCGTGCTGTTCAGCCTCGCCTCAGTCTATCAACGGTCTACCGCACCCTTAAGGCGTTAAAGGAGCCAGGGCTGATTGAAGAACTTCATTTTGATGACACTCATCATCACTACGAGATGAAGTCAAGCACCAAGCATCACCATCTGATATGTGTTGGCTGTGGTAAAGTCATCGAATTCCAGTACCCACTGACTCGCTACTTGAAGAGAAGTGTGCCTGAGGCTAAAGATTTCGAAATTGTTGATGCTGAACTTCGCCTGACAGGTTACTGCTCCCAGTGCTGCCAAAAGAAAGGGTGATTCTTTGCTGGATTAACTCCAGAATGACTGGGCGAAAAGACCAAAGGAAAGGATGGAATTTATGCCTGGTGAAAAGCAAGTAACTTTAGCCCGGATGCGGGCAGGACAGAGTGGCATGGTACTTCGAATTGAGGGTGGACATGGCCTGGTTAATCGTCTCAATGCTCTGGGCATCATACCAGGCAAGAGAATAACCAAGATTAGCTCCATGCTGATGCGGGGGCCAGTGACGGTTGAGGTGGATAGAACCCAGGTAGCTGTAGGCTTCGGTATGGCCAGCCGGATACTGGTGCAACCGGATAATAGAGCGACAGAATGAAAATACTGCTGATGGGGAATCCCAATGTGGGGAAGAGTGTCATCTTCTCTCGTCTCACTGGGGTCCGCGTTATCGTTTCCAATTATCCCGGGACAACAGTGAGCTACACTCAAGGGTTGATGAAGCTGGGAGAGGATACGGCTGAGGTTATTGATGTGCCCGGCACCTATACCCTAGAGCCAACAAGTGAGGCCGAGGAAGTGGCTCTGCGGATGCTTGATACCGGGGATGTGGTAATAAATGTGGTCAATGCTACGAATCTGGAGAGGAATCTCTACCTGACCTTGCAATTGTTAGAGAGAAAGATTCCAATAGTGGTCGCCTTGAATATGTGGGATGATACCAACCATCGCGGAATAAATATTGATTTGGACAAGTTAAGGAAACTTCTGGGGGTGCCGGTTATTTCCACAGTAGCGACAACCGCTCAGGGCATAAAAGAGCTGGTGGAGAGCATTCCAAAGGCTACCTCACCCGGGGTTCCCGCTCGTAGTCGTGATGACCGTTGGGTGGCTATTGGTAGCATAGTAGACCAGGTTCAACAGGTGACCCATCGCCATCACACATGGTTTGAGCGCTTGGCTGATGCTACCGTACATCCACTTACCGGGGGCTTGATAGCTTTGGCTGTTCTAGCCGGTGCCTTTCTTGTGACCCGCCTCATTGGTGAGAGCCTGATTAGCTACGTCTTTGAACCGCTATTCAATAATCTGTGGGCACCAGTGCTTTTAAGGCTAAGTAACCTCTTGGGTGGTGCTGGTTTCCTCCACGACATCGTGATTGGCAAGCTCATCAACAGCGAAGTGGACTTCGTCCAGTCCTTCGGGCTACTTTCCAGCGGACTATACGTTCCCTTTGCCATGGTCCTGCCTTACGTTACTTCTTTCTATCTGGTACTCGGCCTCCTTGAGGATGTCGGCTATCTGCCGCGGCTGGCGGTTTTAATGGATACTATCATGCACCGCCTAGGATTGCATGGCTATGCTATTATTCCCACCCTGCTTGGGCTCGGTTGTAATGTACCGGCTATCTTGGCTACCCGTATCCTGGAAAGCAAAAGAGAGCGGTTCATTGCGGCAACACTTATTTCCATTGCCGTTCCCTGTGCCGCCTTGCAAGCGATGATCTTCGGCTTGGTTGGCGAGCGTGGAGCACAATATGTAGCCATTGTCTATGGGACGCTGTTTATAGTCTGGATTATTCTGGGCACCATACTCCGCTACGTAGTAAAGGGATTCATCCCTGAGTTACTGATTGAGATACCGCCCTACCGTGTACCACAGTGGAGAGCCACGCTCCAAAAGTTGTGGATGAGGACTTATGGGTTTCTGGTAGAAGCTGTTCCCATCATTCTTGGGGCTGTCCTGGTAATCAACATACTTTATTTCTTTGGTGTTTTTGAGGCTATTGCTAACTTTACTGCGCCAGTAGTAACCAATTTCCTGGGACTGCCTAAGGAAGCAGTAACGGCGATAGTCATCGGCTTCTTACGTAAGGATGTGGCTCTCGGTATGCTGGCTCCACTAGCGCTGAGCGCCAAACAACTGGTAGTAGGCAGCGTGGTCCTGGCTATGTTCTTTCCCTGCATTGCCACCTTTGTCGTTCTTCTGAGAGAGCTTGGGGTAGTGAATATGCTGAAGTCAGCCGGAATAATGATTTCGGCGGCACTAATCACCGGCGGGATATTAAACCTAGTCTTGTAAATTAGAGAGTATTTGCATCGCATACTTGGGTGCTCCGCCTTCTGCGTAAATCACAAACTTGACTTTCTTGCCCGTCAGGAGGTATTGCTCGGATTCCACCCGGAGCTTTTTGAAATCCACGGTCTGTAGAAAGAGCCTCAAAATCTCCAACCTCTCTTCGAGTTCTTTATTCACTTCTTCTGTAGCAAGGAGCTGCTTCAAAGTGTTTTCATATCCCCTTTTAGCTACAGTTTCAATACAGTGAGAGAGGTCGGGAACAAGTTCGATGTGAGACATAATATTCCTCGATATATAGTAAATCTAACCAGCTACGGCAATGTAAGCCGGGTACCCGCATTGTTTAGGAAGAAGACACCTTCAAACTCCTCAGCCAGTCGTGCCGAGGCACGGAAACCGGTGCAATGGGAAACGCCTAGCCTCTGGATTCCCATCTCTTTGAGGTCGGCTATCGTTTGCTCTATGCGTTCGTCTGATGCCCGGAAGAGGTGAGTACCACCGATAGCAGCGTAC
>Ga0315296_10001298_pt1 | contig 21835 bp, 17 predicted proteins | sample YL17G14_18_MG_FD_203921 | JGI IMG/M metagenome (GOLD analysis project Ga0315296, IMG submission 203921) | Sediment microbial communities from Yellowstone Lake, YNP, Wyoming, USA - YL17G14_18 | ecosystem: Environmental > Aquatic > Freshwater > Lake > Sediment | place: USA: Wyoming | collected...
CGTAATGAAACCCGGACGCCGGCATGGCGTCACATTGTTGTTGCGCAGTCCGGTTCCTGCAGGTTCGCCGAAATCTGACTGAACGGAGGTAGAAGTATGTACGGGCATGACTACAGCGGCTACGGCAGGAAGTACAAGCCCTTCAAGGAGCGGGGTGGATGCCTGACGATCTGACTCATTCTGATGATTCTCGGCAGCGCGCTCAGCCTCCTGCGGGGCCTTGCACCGCGTCCCGAGGTCAGTGAGGCCATGAGAGCGTTTTTCGATGTTCCGAACTGGTTCTATGCCCTGAATGCGTTCACGAATTTCCTCACGCTGGCCTGTGGCATCGGGCTCTGGTTGTGGAAAAGATGGGGCTGGCACGGGCTGCTCGCGGTTGTGGCGATAGAGGTAGTCGCTTCCCTCGCGCTGGGCGCTCTTTGGGTCTCTGCTACGATCATCGGCGAGGCGGTAAGGCTTGGGATCACCTGGCTTCTCATCCAGCCGGCCTGGGACGAGTTCGAGTAGTCCGCCGCCGACGCAAACAACTCCTCGACCGCGCGCGCTTGCTACGAATCCAGCCTCACTCGGAGGGGATCTCCGGTTGAATGTCCTGCTGACACCGTTCCCATTTGCCGTGAATTCATATATATCTGTGAAACCGCCACAAGCTACGCTTCGCTCCGCTTGTGACGGCCACCCTGAATGAACGATTGTCAAGCGTAATTGAAAGACCGCCACAAGCTACGTCCGCCGGGGCGGACTCCGCTTGTGACGGCCACCCTGAACAAATCATTGTCGAACGTAATTGGAATAAGAGATTGATGGGCTATCCTACTGGAGCAGGTTGACCGCGCGCGAGGCAATCTGCTCCACTCCCGACGGTCGCTCGCTCGACCGGGACGTGCGGGCCCTCGCGGCCTCTCTCAGCATCCTCTCCGCATCGGCGGCGTCCCTGGGCCGGGAGTTAGACGACTCCTTGACCGCGCCGGCGACCGAGTCGCGCACGTCCTTCTCCAGGCGGGTTCGGACGGCCTGGGCACGGTCCGCGAACTCCCTCGCTCTTGACGCGAATTCCTCGTCGGGCGCTTCACGCCTGCCGTCGGCTGCCTGGCGAACCTGCCTCGCGTACTCCTCCGCATCCCTCCCCGCGTCGGGCGTTCGCACAACCTCTTCACCGTCAGCGAAACTGAACCTCATCTCGCGCCCGTCGAGGACTCTCTCGCCCTCAAATCTTGCTTCATTGTTGCGACGCATCACCTGATGCAGGCGCTCTTCAAGCCGCTCACGTATCTGCCTCACACGCCGGTTGTCGTGCGTCCGTCGCGCTTCGGCCTGCTCTGTCAGCATCGCCCGGATCTCTCGATCGTCGCGCTGGTTTTCAGTGGCCGCACGCTCGGCGATCTGCAGGCGCGTGATCTCGCGCTGCCGATTCCGGATTCGCTCGGCTTCGGGGGAGAATTCGACACGCTCGCGGCGCGCCTCGTCCCGCTCGGCTCTCCTTGTCTCCTGCCTGCTCGATCCTTCGGTCCCGGCAGGTTTCTCATCTGGCGGTGGGGGTGTAGGGGGTGTCTGTCCGATCGGCGGAATGGTCATGGGCTTTACCTCCGTGTAATACCCATCGGGATAAGTATAACACAATAACCCATGTTATGTTGAGTAGTGTCGGGCATTTTCTTGGTTCGGTGACATGTGGCGTGGGACGTCTGCTTGAAGCAGACGTCACGGTGCCCGACGTCTGGAAGACGTCGGCACGTTCTCGTCAGTCTCCTTTGGAATGCCAGACACCAGAGTCATTCTTTTTCCACCATTAGTATCGTTGCATTCGGCCCATATGACATATGAGGACCTGATCCGGAAACTCCGGCCTTCCCCCGTCCACGCCGATAGCGCTCGAATCCTGTCATTGTGGTAAAATCCGTGAGGATTGCCGTTGGAGGGCACTTAATGTCACGAAAACTGGACGAATTCCCTGTTGACAGAATCGACACAAGGTTTCCCCTGACCTCGCTCGAACGCCACCTTCTCGATACCGGCGCGCTCGATCGCCCGACCCTGAGACGCATCCAGAGCCAGGCCCTTGAAAGAGGCGTGTTTGTCGAGGAGGAGCTCCTTGAGAGCGGCCTGGTGGACGAGGAGGTGGTCCTGAGGTTCCTCTCGGCCAAGCAGGATATCCCGTACGTGATCCTGGACAAGATCGATCCCAATCCTGACGTCGTGACCATGATCGAGCAGGATTTCTGCGAGAAGAACAACGTATTCCCGATCAGAATCGACGGCTCCTACATGCATCTCGCGATGGCGGACCCCAAGGATATCGGCCTGAGGGATCATGTGAGGAGTCTGACCGGCTACTCGGTGAAGGCCTACCTCACCAGCAAGGGCGGCATAAAGAAAAAAATCTTCCAGTACCGTCCGCACTATCGAAAAAAGATCATCGACACCCTCCTCAAATCGGTCGGTAAGGACCAGGGAGTACGCCTGACGAGGGAGCTGGGCATCGAGATCGAGGACCTCAAGAAGCTGCCGGAGCAGACCGAGGTGATCCGGCTGGTCAATCTCCTGATCCTCCAGGCGCTCCAGGTTCACGCCTCGGACATCCACCTCATGCCTTCGGGAGAAGCCACGCGTGTCCGGTTCAGGGTCGACGGGGTGCTGCAGGAGCTGGTCGATCCCATCCCGCTTGACCGTGCCGAGCAGGTTGTCAACCGCATCAAGATTCTGTGCGATCTGGACATCACCGAGCGGAGGCTTCCGCAGGACGGGCATTTCCGCATCACGCTCGAGGGCCAGGAGATCGATTTCCGCGTCGTGACCAGCCCCACCATCCATGGGGAGAAGGCTGTGATGAGGGTGCTCGACCGCTCGGCCACCATCCTCGACATGCGCCATCTGGGTTTCTCAACCGAGCTGATCCAGAAATTCCGCAGGCATCTCAGCAAGCCCCACGGGATTCTCATCATGACCGGCCCGACCGGCTCAGGGAAGACCACCACCCTCTATTCGGCCCTGAAGATCCTCAACGCGAAGGAAAAGAACATCACCACTGTCGAGAACCCGATCGAGTATCGTATGGACGACATCACCCAGATCCAGGTCCATCCCGAGATCGGACTTACATTCGCGCACAGCCTCCGCTCCATTCTTCGCCAGGACCCTGACATCATCCTCATCGGCGAGATCAGGGACCTCGAGACGGCCCAGATTGCCATACGCGCGTCCCTGACCGGTCACCTTGTGTTCGCCACCCTCCACACGAACAACGCCGCCGGCGCTATCACGAGGCTGCTCGATATGGGTACGGAGCCGTACCTCCTGGCCAGCACACTTCGATGCGTCCTCTCCCAGCGACTGGTCCGTATGATCTGCCGCCGTTGCTACGCCGAGTATGTCCCGGATGAAGCCCTGTTGCAGGACCTCGAAATCCAGCTTGCCGACCTGGGAAAGCTCGAGGAGATGCCGATGAAGCTGGCGTACGGGAAGGGATGCGAGCAATGCTTCAATACCGGCTACTACGGTCGCACGGCGATCGGGGAATTCCTTGAAACCGACGACGATATTCGTGGCCTGATTGTCCAACGGGCGCACGCGGCCAAGATCGAGGTCGCGGCGATCAAGAACGGCATGATCCCGATCCACAAAGATGGGATCCGGAAGGTCCTGACCAGGGAGACGACCTACGAGGAAGTGGCAGCCCAGACGGAGGAGGGTTGAGAGAGTGGGGCTTGTTCGGAGCGGAGGACATCAGTCTCCGCCGCGAATCTCCTGCACCGGGAGGGAATCGATAATCGATATTAGATCAGCAATGGCTTTGACCACAATGTGGTCTAAGCGGGGTTTGCATGGCTCAACCCAGGTTCAGGCGATTCGCTTTCCTTGATCAGAAGGCCAAGGAGATCAAGAAGCTGGAGCCGAGTCCGCCGCAGCGGGTTGTGGGATCGGCTTACCATCGAGGCTGCATAACGGCGCTGGTCATACTCCTTCTTCTCATCGTCGCCTATGCGGGCCTCCGCAGGATCGATTTCGGGCTCTCCATGCCAAGCTCGTACGAGCCGCCGATGTCCAGGGCGAAAATCGGCACGTACTCCGAGTCGCGACGGTATCTGCAGATGGCGCACGAGGGCCTGCTTGCCACAAGCCTGGCGTGGTTCCATCGATCCAGGCTTTCACCGGCCGATGGTGTCGCCCAGCTCGACGCCACAGGCTTCCTGCCCTTCCTTTTCGACAATGAGAAAGGCGAACGTGTGCCGATACTTGATGCCTCGGTGGATTATACCTCGCGAACCGAGCCCTTCCTCCTCGCGATCGTTCTGCCCCAGGGTCCCACCGGAGGATTTGTGACGCGCCGCAACGAGCTCAGAACGAATATCTTCGGTGAGAGCTGGCCTGAGCCCGGCGAAGAGACTATCCTTGTCAACCCACGCGAAACCACCTCCATACACGCGCAGTTCCTTCCGGCCTCGCCGCAGTTCGCCGAGGAGTACGTCTGCTTTCTGGCCCACTGGTGGGAATCGGCCGCCTCATCGTACATCAAGCTCTACCAGAGGCCTCCGGACGATCTCGAATCGCTGATGGACGGACTCGGCCTTGTACCCAATCCCGCCTGCGTCTGGCCCTTCGATCCCGAGGCAAGGCCGAATGTGGACTGCGAATGCGGCGTGATTGACGCGAAAATCGTGTACTGGCAGGTCACACTCGCCGGCGGCGCGACCCGGGGCCAGGCGAGATACTGGGACCAGTACACCTCGTTCGACGATCCGGACACCCCCGAAAGCATTGTGACCGCTCAGGTATCCTCGCCGGTGGTCGACCCCGGCCTGGTGCGAGGCAGCCGCCAGGTGATGTTCAGTCTCAGTATTGTCAAGAGCCTGCTGGACAGCGTAAGGCCTCCTGAGGTCGAGGAAGAGCCTGCAGAATGACTGCCCAACCGGTTTTTTGATATACTGCCCCGACCGGAAACGGTCCTTCCGCGGGGCCGGTTTCTTCTGGCTGTGACTGACACCGTGCACAAGGCTGTATTGCCGCATCGGCTTGCCGCCGGCATCGGGATGGTGCTGCTGGCGGCAGTATGGCTTGCGGGCTGGTTCATATCCCCCGCCAATCTCTTCGCCGACACCGACGCTCCGCTTCTTCTGGCCCTGCTCACCGCGCTTGTCCTGGCCGCGTGGAATCTTCTCGGATGCGTGATCGCCGCGGGCTTCTTCCATGCGGCGAGCAGGCATCCCGCCATGACTTTCAGAGGCTTCCGTGCCGCGAGCCTGCGTCTGACGATACTCGGTATCCTCTTCCTCTTCCCGGTGCCCCTGATGGCCCAGGTCCTCGGATCGAGCCCCCAGGGCCGTGCGCTCGCGCTCCTGGTCACCGCAATGTCGCTCGCGGCGGTTGTCTTCGCCCGCGCCAGGATACGCTTGATAGCCAGACGTCTCGCACTGCTCGAGGAGCTCTCCAAGCTCGCACCCCTGCAATGAAGGAAGGTGTCCAAAGCCGTGTTCGAATTCGTCAGAAGGGGCGATGACGCCTTCGGGAAGGCCCTTCTCGACTTCCATGAGACCGGGAAAGAGACCATGTCGCTGGTCATCCGGCTCGATGACGGCAGCGAGCAGGAAATGGAGTCATCTTCGTACTTCCAGCCGTTCGATGAATGGCAGCCTCTCGACCGGGCGCTGGCTCAGTGGATGGAGGGACGGGTCCTGGATGTTGGAGTCGGCGCCGGACGTCTGGCGCTTTTTCTGCAGGAGAAAGGCCATGATGTCGTTGCCATCGATCAGTCACCAAGCGCCGTGGAAGTCGCGAGGGCGCGAGGGGTGAAGGATGTCCGGGTGCACGATATTCTGTCGGGACCGCTCGACGGGGAATCGTTCCAGGCGATAGCTCTTTTCGGCGCAAACCTGGGAATCGCCGGATTCCACAGGAACGTCGAGCCGTTCCTGGAGACTCTCATGAAGATGCTGACGCCAGGCGGGAGGATTATCGGCACGCAGGTAAACTGGGAGCGCACTACGAATCCCGAGCATCTTGCATTTCAAGAGGCGAACCGCAAGGCGGGCAAGCATCCGGTCGAATTCACCCTCCGAATTTTCTACGCCGGGCTGAACGAGGATTTCTCCTGGTGCCTCACGAACCAGAAGGAGCTTGTCGAGATTGCCGGGGCGGTGGGGCTCGTGCCCGAGGCGATAATCGACTGCTGCGACAACTACGGCTACGTCCTGAAGCTGCCGGGAGCGGAGGAATGAGCTCGATCGCGACCCGCTCCAAGGCGCGCTGCGATCCTGCGATCGTCGGGATGACGTTGCGGCTTCTCGCGATGTCATAATTCAGGCGGTGACGGATCTCTATGCAATCCCTTGCACCGAGGTAAGTCCTGTATCCACGCTCAGGATGAGCGTGGGACGAAGACCCATGCGCAGGATGCGCATGCCACGTGTCGACCATGTGTAGGATGAGCATGCCACGTGTCGGAGCGAGTGAGGTAGATCTCACAGCGCGAGCCAGTGGAATTCGCTCAGGACGGTCGTCAGGATCAGGAGCCCCTCGACTCCCCCGCGATCCACGTATTTCGCCGCCTGTGGGCCGTAGAGTGCGTCAGGATCGTCGGGATGGAGCTCGACAGGCTCGAAAAACGGGAACGGGTCCAGCTCGCCGGTCATTGAGTCGACGAATCGAATCGTGTCGTCATTGAAGCTCGCGCAAGCGAGGAGCCCGTCCTCGGAGACCTCGAGGAACGAGATGAATGTCCCGGGGAAGTCGGAAACCAGAATCGGATTCTCCGCGCTGTTGAGCACCATGCCTCTTTCGAGATCGATCCTGAACAGCCGGCCGGCGACTCCGCTGCCCACGTACAGATATCGCTCGTCCGGACTCAGCGCCATCGGGCCCGGTCCCCCGAGCCCAAGTTCATAGGCTTCCACGACCTCGCCGGACTCCTTCGAGATCACCATCACGCCGCCCGCATCAAGAGCGGTTGCGACATAGTCCGGCGGAGCGAAATCGATTGTCCCGGAGCATGAGACATAGATGCGCTCCGATCCCTCGATCACGTACTGCGGGTTGAGCCATCGAGCGTTCAGCTCCTTGTAGACGCGCGGACTGTCGCTCAACTCGATCCAGGATATCCATCCCTGCCCGAACTCGGTCGGGAAGTAGCTTACGGGATTGGGATTGACGACGACGGCTCGGCAGGCTGGAAAGCCTGCCCCACAAGGCCTGCTCTGAGTTCCTGGAGCGGACTGGACAGTCCGCGCTCCATCGGTCAGTATCGCGACTCCATTCGGGCTGGCGAAAGTCCGGAATCCATCGGTCGAGACCTCCCTGGTCTCGCCGGTCGATGCGTCGAACATGTGCACCCCCGCGAACAGCGTCGTGATGAGTCCTCTGCTTGTGTCCTCTATGAATGCCGCATCCCACGGATTCGAGTACGCGGGCGTCTTGACCGCATCGCCCTTCTGCAGACTGACGAGATCATAGGAGGCCAGCTCGTCGTTGCCCGAGTTGACCACCCATATCGCGTCCTCATCTGCGATCATTCGGTTTGGGTATAGCCCGGCCGTGCCGACGTGAAGATCGAGATCATCAGAGGCATTCGTGACCGGAACATTCTCCGAGTGTCTGACTCCAACCTGATCGACCCATTCGACAAGCGTCACCGAATTCTCGTCGCCGGGGAATCTGTAGAGGACGCTGCCGTCGATGAGTGACCTGACCTTCCTCGTCAGCTCGCCCGCGACGGTGAACCTCACCAGGCTTCCCGCGGCCGACCAGCCCGGAGGAGCGCCTATCCAGACCTCACCCGCGGTTGGATTGAGTCTTGCCACCAGTCTCGTGGCGAACTTGAGCCGGCTGATTTCCGGCGCGTTGGGATCAAGCGTGATCGGGTTTGCGCCGACGCACCCGATGCACATGCCGAGAGCGGCGAGTATCCCGCCGAGAAGAAGATGGTTGATGCGCACGTTGCACCTCGAGAATAAGGGGCGTACCCCGGATGGAAAACGAAAAACCGTCCGGGGAAGGACGGGTGCGTGGAAGCCTTTTCGGGCGTACCGCGCCGCCTTCCCACCGAAAGCGTTGACGGCCGTCCCGGGAGAGCGGGTATCCTGGCTACGGGGTCATTCGTCCTGCCCGGCCTTCCCGGCGGTTCGCCAGTGGCCATTGTCGGGCACAACGTCGCCCGTTACAGTTGCGGGGGCAGCGGGAAAACTCCACTTCCCCGCGCGCCCGGGCATGCGAGTGGAGTTTAGGTGAGCGGATCGCGAGAGTCAAGCAATCGCAGCCGCTGGGTGCATCCGCGAATTGATGCTCATGGGGGCTCGAAGGGGTGGCGACACGGGCACAGACACGCTCGACTTCGTCGAGCTCAGTCTGAGCCCGGCACCCGCCAGCTTCGCAGCAAGACAGATCGCAGGATGCACGGCATCAGTCGGCGTGATAGTATTGCGTACTTCACAGTCCCGAAGGGCCATGGTGAACCTGGCAGCCATAGCGTCGGCCACAGGAGTAAAGGAGCCCGATCTCCTGACGGTATATCGCTACCTTGAGGATCAGGCGCTGCCTGTGGCTGAGGTGGCGAAGCCGTTTCCGATCATCGCCCCGGCTGTGAACAGGCTGCATTCAAGGGCCAAGACTCTCGAGTTCGATCTCACAGCCGCCAACCTCACTCCCGAGCGCCTCCGAACCTCGGTATCAAGAGCTTTCAGCGAGGTGGCCGACTGCTACTCGATCCTCTCGGGAGTCTCTCCGCCGAAGAATCCAGTCGAAGCCCAACTCTTCTCGAAGGAAAAGGAGTTTGCGCGCAAACTGCTCGCCGTGTGCTTCCGCGTTTTCATCGAGATCGGCGGAAAGCCAGAGCCGAAATGGGACGTGGTGATGATCCCGGAAGGCAGGAGGGAGTCCCTCGCCGCGGAGATCAAGGTGCTCAGGGCGGAGCATCCGTTTCCGGAATTCGCGCAGCTTCATAACATCCAGAGGAGGAGCGCGCGCCTGTCGATCATGGGCTGGATCGTCCTCGCCTGGATCATCCTGATACAGATGGGCCTGCTTGGGCCGATCCTCGCGTTCATCGAGAGTGTTTTCCGGAAGGAATAGAGCTGTCGCGGGCGGCGAGCCCGCCCTGATTCCGGACTACCTCCCCTCAAACAGCCTGTCGGCGAGCATCGACGGCAGCCCGACTTCCTTGATTCTCTCAGTCGCGCTGTGCACATCGTACTCGACCCTGAGAATCTGCACTCTCCCCGGGCCTTCGTTGTCGTACACCGCGAACGATGCCCTCCAGTCTCCGTCCCGCGGCTGGCCCACACTGCCCGCATTGACCAGGTACCGGAATCCCTCCTCCATTTTGACCTCTCCCTCGCTGGCGAGAACATCCCGACAAAGGCCGGTCTCTGATGTATACCTGTAAACCTCCGGATAATGCGTATGCCCGACCGCGGTCACGCGGCAGGGCGCTATCTCCAGCGATCGTGCCGCCTGGAAGGGGGAGAAAATATACTCGTCGGGATCCAGCAGGCTCCCGTGCGCCATGATCGTCTCATCGATCTGCTCCTGGTCCTTGAGCGAGCGAAGATAATCGAGATTCTCCTGCGTGAGAGCTCCGCGGGTCCAGAAGATGGCTTCACGTGCGTAGGTGTTGAAAGTCTCGGCCTCGCGCGGATCGAGCAGCGCCATGTCGTGGTTGCCGCGTATCGAGACCGTAACGAGCTTTCGGAGCTTGTCGATGACCTCATTCGGCTGGGCGGCGTAACCGACGATATCCCCGCAACAGATGACGCGGTCGCACTTGAGTGAATCGATGCGCGCCAGCACCGATTCAAGCGCCGGAAGATTGGAGTGTATGTCGGCGATTATGGCGGTCTTCAACGGTCAAACACCCGGCTGAGGCTCGGATTATACCATCAACCGTCTGTAGGACCGGCAATTGCCGCAAGGGCACGCGGTCTTTCCGGTCCGCGTCGGGAGAGCAGGATGCGCTCGTTACGGCCGACAGGCTGTCGCCCCTCCCGGCAGTTGGGTGATTGCGCCGGCCCGGCTACTCTGTCTCGACGCTCTGCGGGAGATTCCAAGTCGCGCCTGTGAGCGGAAACCATCCGTCCTCCCAGTCAAGGACCCTCCAGCCGCTCTCGGTCGGCATCAGTTGGAAGAACAGCAGATAGCCGCCGGTAGTCAACGGCGCGAGCTCCTCGGGAAGGGAGGCAGGCCGGAAAGCCTGCCCCACAGCGGGGAACGCCGCCTGGACGCGGACCTCAGCAAGAATGGACGAGCCCGAGACGCCGACGTCCTGTATGGCGTGGTTAAAAACGACCGAGGGGTAGGTCTCACGGATTGAGCCGTAGAATCCGCTCAGACTAACTCGCCTGACATCATCCATCATCTCGCTCACGAGCGACGACACGCCACGACCGCTGTTCGCCGCCTGGTTCCATTCCTGGAAAAACTCGCGCGCCTGACCGAACTCCGTCGAGCTGCGATCGAGCGGAGACGGCCGAAGGGCGAAAATGTGGCTGAGTCGGGCAAGGCTCTCCTCCGCCCAGCCGCGGACCGTCTCGGAGTCCGTGTAGGTCACGACCAGCACCAGGCTCGCCTGCGCAAGGTCCCATCGCGCGTCGTGAAGATAGATCGGTGCGAGCAGGGCGTGACACCAGGCGATCTCCACCGGACGCTCAAACAGCATGACCGCCATCCCGAGCCGGTCCTCCGCGCGCTCCCGGTCTCCTTCCCTGCAGGCGATCCAGCCCTGCGTGTAGTATCCGAGCGCGAGAGCGGGATCGAGATCGAGCGCTCGACTGATCTGCCATTTCCCCGCAATCTCATCCCCGCTCAAATACAGCCTCAGACCCTCCTTCAGCATCATGGTCGGGAGGTCGGGATCGCCCGCCAGCGGCGAGACGGGCTGATTGGCGACCCACAGCTCGGCAAGGGACGGATCCGCGATCAGGTTCGGGCTGCTGAGAACATCGTTGATCCACAATCTCCCGATCTCGGCCTTCTCCGCGCCCAGCACGAGATCGACGTTGGGCTGGGTGATGAGTTCCATGAACTTGCGCCTGTCGTACGTTCGGCGCACCCACCTGAGGAAGCTCCCCAGCTCGGCACGTGCTACCAGTTCCGGGACGTACTGCGCGTATTCCTCGGCCACCAGGTACCGAAGCTCCACAAGCGCCCCTTCAGCCTGAAGTCCGCGCACCGCCTCGTCACAGTCTATATGGCTGTATCCCCCCGATTCTGTCTCCCCGGCATCACCCCACGGGACGATGCGGGTCACGGCGGTGGGAAGCCCGCGAATCACCCAGCCCGCGCCGGCATGCCGATTCATATCGTTCTGCAGGTCCGCCACAACCTGCATGCATAGCTGGGGAAGAAGGTCGATGCCGGGCGTGTACACAACGTGATACTCGCGGTGGAGAGGATCCATCTCGTCGACCGGCTCCCTGATCTCCGCGCGGACAGCCCGCTCGGACGGATACAGGAAAATGTGCAGGGGTTTCGTGACGTCGAAATAGCAGAACGATTCCGCGAGGTAGAGCGACGACTCAGCCTCGCGAGCCAGACGGTCGCCTTCCTCGGAACCGAGCACGTAGTCGGCGTAATGAAGAACGACCGGTCCGCTCTGCGATCTTCCCGTCATCTGCAGCAGGAGATGGCAGAAGCGTATCTGCTGCGCGATCTCGAACTGCAGGGCAGGGGAGCCGCCGATGCGAAGCGCGGCGTTCAGGTGGAGAAGCGCCTGCCAGGTGTCCTCCTCACGCATGCTGACCGCATAGTCATAGTGGGCGACCGCGGCCAGGCCGGTCTGGTCATCCAGTTGCAGGCTCTTCAGGAGCTCGGCGCGGCCCCTGTCGACAATCCCCATCTCGAGATAGACCTCGCCGAGCGCGAGATGCGCCTCAGCGGATTCGGGAAAATACTCCACCGCCTCCAGAAATGTGTTGAACGCCTCCTCGATATTCCCCGCGTTGAAGTAGTCCCATCCCAGGTCGATCCATTGGTCGACGGTGAGAATCTCGGCGCGCGACGGGAGCGAAAGAAGAGCCGCGAGGGCAAGAACGGCAAGCAGCCGACAAATGAAGCCCGCCCGTTCAGGGCGGACGATCTGCGCGAGTCCGGCGTTTGACCTGCCTTCCATGACTTCCGTCTCTGAGCTAGCGGGTCCGCACGTTGATGTCTATTTTGTCGATCCCCTGCTCCCGGTCAACCGTCAACGAGCCCACCAGGTCGCCCATCGTGCTGAGAAGGGCGGCCTGGGGGTTGTCCCAGACGAATACTCTCATCTTGTCGGCGGCGGGGTATTTCACATCCCTGAACCAGACCAGAAGCCCCTCCACCTGGCTTTCCGTCAGACCGGGCCTCACCGCAACATAGAGATAGACATCGTAACCCTGGGATTCCTCGGTGTCCTGGACCTGCAACTGCTGGTAGGGAATCGGTGGCCTGGGACCGCAACCCGTCACGATCCCGGCGGTCAACGCGATCACTGCCAGTATGACGGGATATTTCGGATTCATTCCTGACCTCACGCGTGAGCTCCCCCTCTTTCAGATGTCGTCGCCCTCAACCTGGATGTAGGCTATGGACGACCTCGGCACATGGAATTCCACATCGGTCTTGTGCACCTCGTCGGGCTTCGGAATCCCGAACCACAGGATATCCTCGCCGATCGACGATTTTCCCCAGAACAAAACGCCGTCCGGCAGCCTCTCACCGGTTATGAGCTTCACTATGACCGGACGGTTCAGGTATGCGCTTTCCATCAGGGGCATGCTCCCGGCCGGCGCGTGCGCTCCGAGGGCAATCGAGCCCGCGCCGTCTCGCGCCTTTCACGGAGTCTGTTTCGCGAGTATATCAGAGCGCTGATTTTTCTGTCAATGCGGTGGTGTCCATCCCGGACTGGTCGAGCACACACATCCTCGCTTCGCTCGGCTGTGTGTGCATTGCGTGAAGCGATGGGTGTGCTCCGGGACGGTCCCTTCCAGGGTGTTGCGTGCCGGGGATATTGGGTTATAATTCCGGGACCAAGAACCGCCGCTCGAAGACTCCGACGGCGATCGTTTGACACGCGAATGCTGGAGCGCGCACGCTTTATCGCTCTCTTGTTAGGTGCTTTGCTGCTCTTTGCGGGGCTTCTGTTCCCGTCGAGCGTCCACGCGTTTCCGCTGAGAATCAACGAGGACTGTTTCTACGGTGACGGCGAGCCGACCGGCGACGGGATAAGCTCGTGGATGGGCTATGCCGTCCGGTTCGAGCCGCCCTACACCCCGTACACGGTGGACGGTGTGTCGATCTACATCGGCAAGATGCTGCTCGCGGCGGACGCGTCGCGCAGGCTGCATGTCACGGTCCTCGACGAGACCGGCATCCTCAGGCAGTACCTCGAGATCGACTGGAGGGAGCTCGAGGGTCACGAGGGATGGGTGCTGATCGACCTTGCAAACAAAGAGTATACCGGGCCTTTCACGGTCATCGTGCATTCCGGCGTCGGTCTGCTCCCGCCGATCGGCATGCCGATAGACGCCGTGTTCAAGCTGGGAGTAGACACCACCGATCCCGTCTGCCACAGCTTCGTATACACATCGAACAACGCCCCGCCGCCTCCCCCGAACGGACCGTTCGCCGCGAGGGACGCGGCCGCCCAGGGGCAGTCCACGATGGCCAAGCTCGTCCCGGCAGCGACCGCGGTGCCGGAGTTCCCGGGCGGCGACTGGATGATCCGCGCGCACGCGCCCGGATTGCAGACCGAAAGCACTCGCATAGTCATCACCATGGACGACATAGCGGCGCTTTACGCCCGGCCCGAGATCCCCGCTCCCGTCTGGCATCTCCCGCCCATCGAGGGGTTCGGTCCCCGCGGCATGGTCCATTGTCCCACCAGCCTCGCCGGCATTACTTTCTACTATTACGAGGACAGTCGCGCGAAGAAGTTCCTGCTTCCCCATGTCGGGCCGTGGATTCATTCCGACCTGGTGAACTCCCTTGCCGCCCTGTGCATGGACCTGGCGGGCGAGGGCGTGGTCGGCATCGAGCACATCGGCATCTACAATGACCGGAACATCCGCGGCACCAACGTGAAATCGTCGCACGCCTACGGGCTGGGGATCGACATATCCGGCTTCCAATTCGCCGACGGGAGGGTGTACATGGTGGAGGATCACGAGGATCCCGAGGTCCGCGCGATGCTGGAGCACATCCGCGACGACTACCTCGGGAAGTACTTCACCACCGTGCTCGACTGGCATTACCAGTACCACAATAACCATTTCCACGTGAACCTGCCTTATCCGCACTGACTTTTCGACCCGCACCATGGCCCGTAAATCCGATTCCGTTTGCTTTTCGTGCGCGACTGTATTATAAGTAACCGATATTCAATCCCGTTAAGACCGGAAGAGGGTGGACAAGTCAGCCGCTTCCATCCCGCCGATGACACAAAGGAGAACCTGAAACCATGAAATGCCCATCGTGCGGCTTTGAGAATGAAGGGGGGTCCAAGTTCTGCCAGAGCTGCGGAGCAAACATGCAGGAGGCCGCGGGGTCGGGCGGCCCGGCGCCTCCGCCGCTGTCCGCTGCGCCACCGCCGAGGCGGGGTTACGAGATCGATCTTGGCGGTTGGCTCAGCAAGGGCTTCAACGAAACCTTCAGCGACATCGGGAGCTACATCCTCCTCGGAGTGGTCGTGGGGATTGTCGGCGGGATCACCGCCGGGATCCTGCTGGGACCGCTGTTTGGCGGTGCTCTCGTGGTGGTCAGACGCAAGCTGCGCGGCCAGGGAGCGATCGACATCGGCAGCGTCTTCTCCATCGGGTTTGAGAAGTTCGTGCCGACCTTCGTCCTCGTCTTTGTGTCCGTGGTCATCCTGGCGATAATCGGCATGATCCCGGTGATCGGCTGGCTCATCTGTCTGGTGGCCGGAGGTCTGATAATGCCGTGGTGGGCGATCGGCCTCCATTACATCATGGAGGAGAACGCGGACTTCATGGACGCCGGCAAGAAATCCTGGGGGATTCTGAGCACGAATCTGCCGATGTTCTGGGTCTTCGGCATCGTAGCCGGCATCGTCTCCGGCATCGGCAGCGTGATCTGCGGAATTGGCGTGATCGTGACCATCCCCATCGGCCTGATAGCGATGGCTGCGATGCTGGAGGATTTCTTCCCGCGCAGGTAATCGCTCTCACACTTCCGTTGGCCTTCCTCGCCCCCCGGCACTGCCGGGGGGCATTTCCACCTGACCCAAGAACCATAGTCCTGCACGGCGGTCTGGCAATATTCGCGGGAAGCGTTTATTCTCTATGGTCATGAGCGACAGGAGACCAATCTACTGCACAAAATGCGGCGCGCGAATCCCGAGCGAGGGTGACTTCTGCGAGTCCTGCGGCACGCCGCTGAGGGGCGGTGAGCCCTCAGGCGCGACGGGGGAGCAGCTCGGAGGCCAAATCGTGCTTCCCGACCCTGGCGTCTCTCCCGGAATCGGGAGAGCACTGTCGGTGGGCTGGGACCTTCTCTACGCGAATCCCGGCGATGCATTCATCGTAGGCCTGCTCTACACGCTGGTGGTGGTTGCGATGGGTTCCTTTCTGCCGGTGGTCGGATCGGTTGCCGCGGTGGCGCTCGGGGTGGGCGTGATCGGATGGGCTGAACGGCTGCGTCGCGGTCAGCACACCGATATCGGCACCATGTTCAAGATCGCGATGGACCGCATCGGAGACGGCCTCATCCTCGGGCTGGTGTTGCTTGCGGTCTCCATGGTTCTCGCCGTTCCCGCCCTGATTGCCTACCTGAGTGTGGTCGGACTTCTGGTAACCGGGATCGTCGCGGGAGTGATGTCGGGAGCCGGTGCGCGCCTTGCGCCGTTCTTGGTGATACCGATCTGGCTGCTCTCGCTGGTTATCGTCCTGGCGATCTGGTTCATCGTCGTGATCGGGCCGATCCTCCAGAGTTTCACGAGCCTTGCCGCCTGGGCTATCGCGCAGGGCAAACCCTTCGCCGAGGCGGCCGGCTGGGCATGGGAGCGCATCAAGCTGCGATTCTTCGCATGGTGGCTCGCGGGTCTGGTCCTGAATATCATCAGCGGCATCGGCGTCCTCCTGTGTTATGTGGGCCTCTTCTTCACCATTCCCTGGGGATGCTTGGCATGGGCGGTGATCGCCTCCGATCCGGGTGAGGAGCCGCTGAAATCCGAGGTGCAGGAATCCGCCGCCGAATAGTGTCGTGCGTCTGCTTGAAGCAGACGTCACGATGTCCGACGTCTGGAAGACGTCGGCACGTTTCTGCGCCGCTAAAACGCGTGTTTGCTGTCGATCAGGATCGTCACCGGTCCTTCGTTGACCAGGTGAATATCCATCATGGCTCCGAACACTCCCTCCGCGACATATAGCCCCCTCTCCCTCAGGTCATTGTTCAGAAGCTCGTAGAACTCCTTCCCCTTGCCCGGATCGGCGGCTTCGGTGAAGGACGGCCTGAAGCCTTTCCTGACTTTCCCATGGAGCGTGAACTGGCTGATCGAGAGAATCCCGGGTCGGGTCTCCGGCGCCGGATCAGGTCCGCTCGACCAGTCGCCCTGGACATCCAGAAGCGACCGATTCATCTTCCCTTCGGCGTCGGGGAATATTCTCAAGCCCGCGATCTTATTTCCCATCCAGGCGACGTCCGTCGGAGTGTCCTCGGGATCGACCGAGGCGAATACCACAAGGCCCATCGGGATCTCCCCGGTCACCTTGCAGTCAACCACACATCTTGCTGGCCCCGATCTTTGTACGACGACTCTCATGTTGAAAACTCGGTATAAGTTTTGAGGAAAAAGCTGAGTATATTGCGTAGGAAATTCAATCAAACTTATACAGCCCGAGGATTTTTCATATAACCGGACCCGGCTCGATTCCTAGCCCTTGGCACGCTCGGCGTCGACTACGTCCGGTATCCCCCTTATGGTCCGAAGAACCGCCTTCAGCTCCTGCGAGTTGCGTACGTCCAGCGTAAGCTCGATCTTCGCCGTGTCGTCGCCCGGATAGACGATCCTGACATCGTTGACGCTCACATGGTAGTCGCTCAGGACCTGGGTGACATCGCTCAGTATTCCCGTCCGGTTCAATCCCCAGATGTCGAGCCCCGTACGGAATGTCTGTTCCGTGCTCTCGTCCCACTCGGCGGGGAGGATACGCTCCTTGTCGCGAATCGCCCTGACCTGCGGGCAGTCCTCGCGATGGATGCTGATGCCTCGACCCTTGGTGGTGAAGCCGATGATCGTATCGCCGGGTATCGGCTGGCAGCACCTTGCGAGCCGGATGAAGACGTCCGGATCGCCGTCCACGAGAATCCCAAGGTTGCCGCTGATGCCCTGGGGGGCGGTGCGGCGCTCCACAATCGGCGTGGCGGGCTGCTTCTTGGACTTCTTGAGGCGCGCGACCATGCGCCCCCTGAGCGTCTCGATGACCTCCCTGGCGGTCGTGTCGCCTCGCCCGATCGCGTAGTACAGCTCGTCCAGAGTCCTGAAGCCCAGCGTCTTGAGCTCGCGCTTGAGGTTCGCGTGACTCACAAGATGCACCTGCGCGAACCCCATGCGCCTGTGCTCGTGATCGAGGATCGACTTCCCCGCCTTGACCGCGTCCTCGATTGTCTCCTTCCGCATCCAGGTTCGAATCTTCTCGCGCGCGCCCGACGTCTTGACGAAATCCAGCCATGACCGCGACGGTCCCGACTTGCCGGCCTCGCCCTTGGCCACGACGATCTCCACGATATCCCCGTTCTTGAGGGGGGTGTCGAGCGGGACCATCTTCTTGTTCACCTTGGCCCCGCGACATCGATTCCCGATCTCCGTATGGATCTTGTACGCGAAATCCACCGGCGTGGACCCCGCCGGAAGCGTCTTGATGTCCCCCTTCGGCGTGAACACGAAAACCTCGTCCCTATAGAGATCGACAAGAAGCGACTCGACGAAGGACTTGTTGTCGGGAGAGTCCTTCCTGAAATCCATTACCTCCCTGAGCCACGAGACTTTCTCGTCAAGGGAGGTCTTCGCGAGACGACCTTCCTTGTAGAGCCAGTGGGCGGCGATCCCGTACTCCGCCACCTGGTGCATCTCCCAGGTGCGAATCTGGATTTCCACCGGCTGGCCCTTCGGCCCGATGACCGTGGTGTGAAGCGACTGGTAGAGGTTGGATTTCGGACACCCGACATAGTCCTTGAACCTCTCGAACAGCGGCTTGTAGACGGTGTGGATGTAGCCGAGGGCGGCATAGCAGTCCTGAACGGAATTGACGATGATCCTGACCGCGTGGAGGTCCATCACCCCCTCGAAGGTGAGGCCGTCGTGCTGCATTTTCCGCCAGATCGAGTAAAGGTGCTTTGCCCGGCCCACCACTCGCGCCTCGAGATGGTAACGCCGCAGCAGAAGCTCGAGCGCGATGACGACTTCCCGAAGGTACCGCTCCCTGTCCTCGCGCCTCACCGCCACCATCTGCACAAGCTCCTCGTACTCCTCCGGATAGAGCCGCTTGAACGCCAGGTCCTCGAGTTCCCACCTGATCGCGGCCATCCCGAGTCGGTGAGCGAGCGGGGCGAAGAACTCCAGCGTCTCGTGCGCGATGCGGACCTGCTTCTCGGGCTTGAGATACTGCAGCGTGCGCATGTTGTGGAGACGGTCGGCCATCTTGATCAGGATGACGCGGATGTCGCGGGCCATGGCCATGATCATGTTGGCCATGTTGTCGATCTGCTCGTTCGATGCGCCGGGCTGAAGCTCCCGCTCCAGGCGAGACAGTTTTGTGACGCCCTGCACCAGCACCAGGATTTCCTCCCCGAACTCCCGCTGAATCCTCGCCTCCTCTTCGGCAGGATTCCCTGCGTCCTCCAGGACATCGTGCATGAGGGAGGCCGCGACAACCGACACGTCGATCTTGAACTCCGCGAGAATCCCCGCCACTTCGACCGGATGCGAAATATATGGATCCCCGCTCTTGCGGGTCTGCCCCGTGTGGACTCGGCTCGCGAACTCGTATGCGCGAACCACCGTGTCGAGATCCGCCTTCGGATTGTCCTTGCGGAGACGCTCCAATATGCGATCCAGACGCGGGTCCAGCTTCGAGTCGCACTGGATGCTCGTGCCCTTCGGACGGGAGTTTATGTCAGGAGTCGTCTTGCTCATGGGAGAAACGTCGCCTCACTCCGTGCGCTACAGGATTGAAGCCGCATGTCCTGAGGCGATCCCACCAAAATTATATCACGCTGTCCGGCCGGTTCCGTGTATCCCCGAGCCGCACATCGACCCGGGACTATGTCGTTGGTGGCGCAATCCCTTTCCGGTCCGCATTGGGAGCGCAGGATGCGCTTGGTACGGCCGACAGGCTGTCGCCCCTCCCGACGGTAAGACGGCTCAGAGGACGCGCGAGCGCGAGAGCGAGCAGAAGCCCGACAAGGCTGCCTATCAGCCCGTACCGCCACGACTTCGGACGATAGCTGAACACGACCTCATGGTGACCCGCCTCCACGAAGACCCCCTTGAACGTGTAGTTCACTCTCTCGATCTCCGCGCGCGCTCCGTCAACCGTGACCTCCCACCCGGGGAACCACGTGTCGAAGAAGCACACCAGTGCGGGACGGCTGCAGTCCACCGACGCGACGACCCTTTCCGGCCGGTAGTCGGTGGTGATGACCTCTCCGAGAGAGTCCGCCTCCGGATCATCGACGGGCGCCAGATCGACCGGTATCGGAGACTTGCGCTCGATCACCGCCTCGCGCGACGGGTCGAGCCTGACCGCGTGCGCGAGCGCGTCGCCACGCAGCTCGGCGAGGGTCACCAGCTCGACCAGGTGCATCCGGGGCAGGGCTTCGAGATTCTCCACGACGAGCAGCCCGTTCTTGTATATGTGGCGCCATCTGTCCGGCGGCTCGAACTGCCCGAGATGTCCCGGGTGCGCGAGCACGTACCTGACCCCGAGCATATCCCATACTCGAGACCGGAAAGGACGTCTGCCCTGGGGCGACTCGATATAATGTACGCCGAAAACGATTGATGAATCAACCGCCTCCAGAAGCTGCGCGTAGCGCCCGACCAGGTTCGAGTCGTACCCCCCGAAATCGTCCAGGCCGTACATCATCCCCGCGTTCGGCGGGAGCGCGTAGCTCCAGGATCGCCCGAACCGGTACGGCCCGTCCGCTTCGCCTGTCCGCCAGTCCAGCCTGGACGCAAGCAGGTCGGTAGGATCGGTGCGGAAATAGATGTCCTCTCGCCTGACGAACGGGTTGAAATGAGCTTTCATGGGCCAGAGGTCGATGAGGATCACGAGCAGGAGCCCCAGCGCTGCGATCGTCAGACCTCGCGGCTGCCCGCCCGGTCGGTTCCGCGCGTTCGCCCGTCGCCAGTACATGCTGATGACGAGGCAAGCGAGCGCGGCAACCACGACGCCGATCTCGATCTGCCCGAAAACATACGCAAGCTCTTCGTTGATCGCACCTGCCGGAAGGAATCGGGAGTAGATCACAAGCGCGCCGAGGCTGATCACCGCGCCCCAGGTGAGCAGGGAGAGGTATCCTAAGAGACGGTTCTGCAATGTGCCGGCGGGGCGAGGCTCAAGGAGGAACTTATACCCGTGCCCGGCCAGGACTACCAGAGAGAAAAACAGAGGGCTGAACGGCTTCTGGAGGCTTACCCTGAACAGCGGAAGGCTGCAGAGAACGACAAAGTAAAACCAGTTCCAGATGATCGACACGAAGAATACAAGCGCCGCGATCCTCCAGAACCAAACCTGCCGCCTCGTCGCGCCCGCCCATCCCGCGAAAAGCGCCGCAAGCAGCGTGACAATCCCCACGTATCCGTAATTGAGCAGATAGTGTTCGAGAGGCAGATTCTCCTCGATATAGTCGCCGAACAGCCGCGGAAACGCGATCATCAGCGATTGAATCCACGTGAGGTTTCTCTCAAGCTCCGTCGCGGTGCTGATCTGCTCCTCGAATCCCACCGCGCGCGTGCTCAGAGTGTAGAACTCCCATGTCGGCAGATTCTGCATCAGCCCGAGAAGGATTGCCGGGACGTAGATGCCGATCAAGAGGACGAGTCGTTTCCCGAATGTCCGCCAGATCCGTCCGGCTGGAAACGAGTCGCTGTCGCCCGCCGCGAACAGGATGTACGGTCCGAGCAGATATGAGATAAAAACGGCCTCCTGCGCGTGACAGGAAGTCTGCACGAGCGCGAGCAGCACGATTGACAGAAAAGCCCATACGGCGGCCTTCCCGGATGGAGCTCTCACAAGGCGCTCGATGGAGTAGAGGAGCATCGGGAGTATCGCCTTCTCGACAATCAGCGTGTCCAGCGTGGGGATATATCCGAGAATGAATTGATACGTCGCCGCGCCGAGAAGCGACGGCCATCGCCCCAGGCCCAAAATCCTCAGATAGGCGTACATCGCCCATCCGCTCAGAATGAAGACTGAGAGAAAGATTGCCGCGAATGCGGAGATGCCCGGGAAGACGAGATAGCACAGCAGAACGAGGGGATTGGTGAGGCCGGTCTGGTGATTCGCGAACAGGGGCTGTCCGCACGCGAGGTGCGGATTCCACAAGGGCCATTCGCCGGACCTCAGCCTCTCCTGGGCGTACAACCCCCACGGGATGAACTGCCGGTTGAGATCGTCCGCGAAGCCCTCCGGCGTGTTCCACCTGGTGACCGGAGCGCCGTCGACATATTCGACCGTCCCGTCGCCCGCCTCGATCCGCGCCGTCCGCCACGGCTCAGCGTTTCTGAGACTGCTGATCGCCGCCGCGCGTCCAAGGAACAGCACCGGGAAGAAGAATCCCACGCCGAAAAGGGCAAGAAGAATGAGCGGAAGGAGGTCCGGGTATCGACGGTCTATTCCCGCGAGAGTGGGCATCTCTATGGCGGGCA
>Ga0315296_10001299_pt1 | contig 21829 bp, 23 predicted proteins | sample YL17G14_18_MG_FD_203921 | JGI IMG/M metagenome (GOLD analysis project Ga0315296, IMG submission 203921) | Sediment microbial communities from Yellowstone Lake, YNP, Wyoming, USA - YL17G14_18 | ecosystem: Environmental > Aquatic > Freshwater > Lake > Sediment | place: USA: Wyoming | collected...
GCTGAGGCAGTTTCTGAATGACGCTCCCCAGGGGACGGTCATCGAGATCTACCACCACTCCTCGACCCTGTACTATGATTCCATCGGAAGCTACGTAGACTCCATCCGGGCGAACTACTATCCCGGGTGGTCCGGGATCCCCATGTCCTTTTGCGACGGATGCTCCAGCGGGCACAGCACCGGCTCGATCTCCGGAGATTCCGCGGTGTTCGCCCGGTGGTACAACGCCCGCCGGGCGGTCCAGAGCCCCCTGACTATCACCATCACCGGCATCTACAATCGGAGCACCCACCAGGGACGGGTCAAGGCCACCATCACGGCCACCGCCCCGATCACGGTCACGAACCTCAAGATCCACTACCGGCTTCTGGAGACCCTTCCCTATCACTGGCAGACCATTGATACGATGGACAACGCGGTGAGGTTGAACTTCCCCAGCATCAGCGGCGTCCCCCTGACCATCTCCAACGGTCAGACCAAAGCCGACTCCCAGGCTTTCACGATGCTTCCAGGGTGGAACATGAACAATGTCCGGATCGCTGTGTTCGTGCAGAGCGACCAGACCCGGGAGATCCTGCAGGGCGGCTGGGCGCCGCTCACGAGCTTCAGCGGCACAGAGGAGGAGCGGGGGAAAGGGATCGGCGGCCCGAGGGGCCAGGGGATTGAGATTATCCCCAACCCCTTTCGGGGGAGGTGCGTTATCAACTACTGGCCTTCGGGAGGAGGTCAGGCCCGGTTGGTGGTTTACGACATCCGGGGACGTCAGGTAAAAGCCTTGGTTGAAGAACCCTCACCCCTGGCCTGGGACGGCAAGGACGAGGCCGGGAACGCCATGCCGGGAGGGGTGTATTTCTTCCGCCTGGAAACCGAAGGGGAGAGCCTGACCCGGAGGGTCGTTGTATTAAGGTAGCCGGAAATACACAAAAAAACCAAACCAAGGAGGAAGAAGGATGAAAAAGCTAATCGTTTTGGGGGCGCTCCTGACCCTGGCGGTCGTGAGCTGGGCCACGCCGCGCTTGGTAGTGTTCGAAGAATTCACCTCAATCGGCTGACCTTACTGCCCTTACTCAGCCGTGGCGCTGAGTCAGCTGAGCAAAGATGCCGGGGATGCGAACCTCCTCGCCATCGCCTACCACACTTGGAGCGGCTACGCGTTCTATAACAGTTATGCTGTTGGACGGGCCAGCTTCTACGGCGTGGGAACTACAGCTCCCTGGACCTGGGCGGACGGGACGCTTAACCAGCGGGGAAGTTACGTCAACGTGCGCCAGGACTCCGCGGCCTTCGCGGGCTTCTACAACCAGCGGCGTGCCATCTCAAGCCCGTTGTCCATCACGATCAGCGGCCGGTTTAACTACACGACCCGGACCGGGCGGGTCAAGGCCACGATCACCAACACGGGAAGCTCCCAGATCATCAATCACCGCCTGCAGTACGCGCTCGTGCAGACCATCCACTACCACTGGGGGTCGATAGGGGCGGACTCCTGCTGGCAGATTTGCCGGAAGATGGTACCCGATGTGAACGGGGTCACCATCTCCCTGATGCCCAGCGAGACCAAGGCCGATTCCCAAAACTTCACCATCGATAGCACCGCCTGGGTGGACAACAAGACGATGTTCGTGGTCTTCGTTCAGAACCAAAGCACCCGTGAGATCCTCCAAGGCGCAGGAATGCGGATCTACTCTTTCGTTGGGGTGGAGAGCGGTGAGCCGTCCGAGCTTACCCCGGAAGGCACCGCCCTGGCCCAGAACCAGCCCAATCCCTCGAAGGGAAGCACGGAGATCCTCTTCAGCCTGCCCAAGGCTAAACAAGTGCGCTTGGCCGTTTACGATGTGCAAGGTCGCCTGGTGCGGACCCTCGTAGAGGGAACCCGTGCCGCAGGGACCCATCAGGTCAGCGTCTCCGGCCTGGAGAGCGGGGTGTATTTCTACCGCCTGGAAGTGGGAGGCTCCGCGCTCACCCGGAGAATGGTCGTCACGAGGTAGCCGAAACACGTTCAGATTCTTAACTTCAATCGAACGAAGAAAGGAGGTGAAACAATGACTCGGAAGGAGAAAGCGTTGGTTGTTCTAGGAGTGCTCTGTCTGTTCGCCGCCAGCGCGAGCTTCGCCGGACCGGGGATCGGGGATCCGGCGCCCAACTTCACCCTGCCGGATTCGGCGGGCGTGAACCGCAGCCTGTCCGACCATGCCGGAAAGGTGAGGATGATCAACTTCTGGGCAGCGTGGTGACCATCCTGCCGCGCGGAGTTGCCGCGCTTGCAGGTCATCCGAAACGACTATGTTGCGCAAGGTTTTGAGATCATCGGGATCGGGGGGTTGAACGAAAGCTGGCCGGAGATGCTACCCTACGTCCGGCAGTACAACTGGGTGTTCCTCCATGACCTCACGGGCTGGCCGACCTGGTACGCCTACCGGCAAAACGGGTACATCCCGCTGAACTACGTGATCGACAGGGCGGGGATCGTGCGCTACTGGGGCGAAGGCTTCAACGAGACCGCCGTGCGTCAGGCCATCGAGGCCTGGCTCCCGGTGGGGGTCGAGGCCGGAGAGACCGGAAAGCCGAAGGACGGGGCTGTCAGTCTGGCCCAGAACCGACCCAACCCTTCAAAGGGAAGCACGGAGATCGCCTTCAGCCTGCCCAAGGCCGAAAACGTGCGCCTATCTGTCTACGACACGCAGGGCCGTCTGCTTCGCACCCTCGCGGAGGGGACCCGCCCAGCGGGGACCCATCGTGTCAGCGTCTCCGGCTTGGAGAGCGGGATTTATTTCTACCGCCTGGAGGCCGGGAATACTTCGCTCGTAAAAAGGATGGTCGTGGCGAAGTAAGGTCTTACGGACCGTTGAGGGGGGAGCTTTTGACGAGGCTTCCCCCTCTCAAACTCCGTGACAGGGTCAGGATTTAATAAGCCGCCTCGGCATTATTTGGAGGGTGAAAGCCCATGAGATTTCTTTTCGTAATCGCCGCTGTATTAGCCATTGCTATCCAGGCAAACCCGGCACAGGCGGCCCCCCGGATGGTCCTGTTCGAGGAGTGGACGAACGTCTTCTGATCCACCTGCACGACCGCCGGCCGTGTGCTGGACCAGATCGTCCAAAACCACCCCAATGACGTCGTAGCCGTCCGGTACCACCTGTGGATTCCGGGGGACACCGACCCCTTCTGGCAGGCCGATTCGGCGGAGATCCGCAACCGCTGTTACGCCTACCCGGCCTGGTCGTGGAAGAATCCGGGCTGGGTCTACACCGTGCCCTGGGGACACATCGACGGAAGGAAGAGCGGAAATTACGCCCAGTGGGAAAGCCTGGTCACAGCCCGGGCCGGTGTGCCCAGCCCCCTGACCCTGGCCCTCTCCGGATGGTACAGCCGCAGCACCCGCCAGGGACGGATCAACGTACATCTCGAGAATGCGACTCCGAACACCCTCGGCCTGTTACACCTGCGATACGCCCTTACCGAATCCGGGCTCCCGTTCGGCGGCCACCGCTACGATCAGGTACTCCGGAAGTTCTTTCCGAACGAAGCCGGAGACACCCTCACCCTGGGGGGAAACGCCCAGGCGGACCGCGGCCAGGATTTCACGATAGGCACCTCGTTCAACCCGGACAGCTGCCAGCTGGTCGTGTTCGTACAGAAAGACTCCCTGCTGAGCGACTCCACCCTGCAGGTGCTGCAAGGCTCAAAGATCCTGGTTCGGGGCCTCCCCGGCACGGGCCTGGAGGGCCGGACCAGCGCCCATCGTCCTTCCAGCGGGGTCTGGCTTGGCCAGGCGGAGCCGACGCCGTTCAAGGTTTCCACCCGGATTGCTTATGGCTTGCCCCGGGCTGGGGAAGTCCGTTTGGCCGTGTACGATGCCCAGGGCCGCTTGGTGAAAACCCTCACGGAGGGAACCCTTCCGCCCGGAATGCATCGCGTCAGCGTCTCCGGTCTAAGGAGCGGGGTGTATTTCTACAGGCTGGAGGCCGGGAGCACGTCGCTCACACGCAGGATGGTCGTGACGAAGTAGGGCCATCGGGATGTTAAAAAGGGAGGCCGCTATCGGCCTCCCTTTTTAGGCTCTTCTCCCAAGGGAGCGGGTTACGCTTTCTCCTCGGCGAATGACCAAGGGTTCGTGGGCTTATCCTGAACGCCCTTTTTAGAGCTCAAAGGAGGCCTGCTTTAAGTCCCAAGGCCTAAGATGGGCCACCTTACAGGACTTATGAGGAGAACCCCAAAGGGACGACAGTGAGGGGGGTGGGCCCCCTATGGGCCACCCCAAGTTGCATTTTGGGGGACCACTGAACACCCACTACACACCCACCAAACACCCACTATGCACCCAAAAAGGGTGAGAGGAGGGCAAAGGCGGGGGTGCTTTCGGGCGGCAAGTTGAGTCCAAGCCAGGGGTTACGAGAGGAATCAGGAAAGAAACAGGGTCTGTTTTCCTTTACGTACTTTAAATTAACGCCTGCAACGTATTGAAAGTTGGATGGTTGACTTTCTTCCGCCGCCATTCCCTTTCCTACTCGAGGCTGAAGGGTTTTTCCCCTCTTTCCTTCAGGGGAGCTTGCTAAAGACCTCCAGCACCTCCGGGGCCGGTTGGCTTTTCAACTCCTCGGCCACGTACTTGAGATGCCGCTGGCCCCACTCCCTGGCCTGCTGGGAGAGCTTCATCTGGGAGAGGACCTGCATCTCAAGGACGGCGCACTCGCTCCGGGAAGGATCCCTGAACAGGGCTTCCTCCAGGACCCGGCGCGCCTCGTGGAGATTCCCAGACTCCCGCTCCAGGGTGGCGTACCTCTGGACCGAACGGAAATAGACTTCGCGTAGGTAGTCCCGCTTCCCCCGGAGCCAGTCTTCGTAAGGGAACTCCTCGAGAAGATCGCCGAGGTAGAGGCCCAAAGATTCCCGGAAGGCCTTGCGGGCCTCCTTAAAATTCCGCACAAGGAGGACGTTCTCGGCGCGCCGGACGCCCTCCAGGAAATCCTCCCAGTCCATCCAGACCCGGGTCGCGGGGAAGAACCCGTAGGCACCCCGCTGGCTCTGGAGCAGGGCGTAAGGCCGCCGCGGGGAGTGCCAGGGCTCGAAGGCGTTGCGCAGGTAGTAGAACAGGGAGTAGAGCACCTTCTGCGGCTCGCTGGGCGGGGCCTCGCCCCAGAGGGCCTCGATCAGGGATTCCGTGGGAAGCCACTCGTTGGGATGTGTTGCGAGGTAGAGGAAGAGGCGCTTGACCCCGGGCCGGGTCCAGTCTGTGTCGGTGAAGATCATGCCCTCCCGGAAGACCCTTAAAGTCCCCAGGGCGTAGACCCGGTAGCCGACGTGCTGGGACCATCCCTGCTGGAGCAGTCGGGCCGAGCGCCGCACCTCCTTCACGGGGTCGTTCCGCAGGCGTTCCAGCTCCCGGCGGTAGGGCCGGGCTTCGTGAACCCGGAGCGAGCGCAGGAAGAGGATCTTCCCCTCGGGGGAATGCCGCAGAAGCCGCTTGACCAGGGAGGGCTGATGGAGCCGGACGATGAGCTGGCTCAGGAACTCGGTGAGCGGCAGGTCTTCGCCCATCTTGAGGAGCAGGGGAACCAGGATATCGCTCTCCTCGTGCAGGGTGCAGGGGCAGCTGGATCGCTGGGCGGCCGCGAAGCTCTCCTGAAGCCACCTCAGGGCCTCCGCACGGTTTTTGCTCTCCTCATACCCCAAGGCCAGATAGAGGGCGATCAGGCTCACCAGGCTGCACCGCCCTCGGGACTGGGCGAGTTCAAAGGCCCGGTGGAGGGACACGAGGGCCTCCGGTATGGCCCCGGCGCGCAGGAGATAGCTGCCCTCGGAGAAGAAGCAGTACTCCTCGTAATAGTGCAGGCCCTTCTCCTGGACCTGGTCCCGGGCCTTGCGGACCAGGCGCAGGGCTTCCTTAACCTGGCCTTTCTCGAAAAGGAGGTCCGCGAGGTTGCTGTTCAGGGAGATCTCGGACTCCGGGATGGGATAGCTCTGGAGAAGCTCCCCGGCCTCCTGGTAGACCTGCTCCGCCTTGTCCGGGCGTCCGGAGCCCCTCCAGTAGCACCCCTGGATGATGCGCAGATGGATCAGGCGGGCCACGCTTCCGGATTCCTCGACCAGGCCCTCAGCCCGGCTCAGGTATTTCCCGGCCTCGGCGGTGTCGCTGAGGTTGCAGAAGGCCCAGGCCAGGGTGACGAGGCAATGTCCCGCCGAGAGCGCGGCATCCCTGGCCAGAAGCTGTCTGGCTGCCTTCTGCAGGAGGAAAATGCCCTCCTCGCAGGAACCGGTATGGATGTGGACCGCGCCCAAGCCAGTCTCCAGAATCCAGGAGGCGGTCCCATGGGGATCTTCCGCGGCGACCTCCAGCCCACTGTCGAAGGCCTCCCGGGCGAGTCCGAATTGGCCTTCCAGGATGTAGAGGCTTCCCAGGCTGTGGTAGAGCCGGGGAAGAAGCCAGGCCGCCGGACTCAGGGTGAGCACTTGATCGAAGAGCGTCTTGGCCTGCTCCAGCTCCCCGGATTTGTAAAGGGCGTTTCCCAGCCCCCAAAGGCGCTCGGCCTCATAAGCGGGGGCTGAGGGGAGACATGAGAAAATCTTCCGGGCCTTCTGTAAATCCCCGTATTGGAAAAGGGCGTGGCCCAGGAGCAGACTGCGCTCGGGATCCCCAGCCGGGAGGGACGGTCCCGGTTTCTGGAGGACCTCCAGGGCCTTCCCGATGCGTTCCTTTTCGAAGACCTGTTGACGCAAATCGGTCATATTTGTATTATAACATATTATTTTTTTTATTTCAAGGCCTTAATATCAAAATAGTTAAGGCTGTTTAACCAGCGTTTAACTAAGAAAAGTATAATCATGCTGTATCGGCAAGTGCCGAGAGCGAAACAGGAGATAACATCCCAGCCTTTTATCCCGCAACGCGCTGGAGAAACCCGACGTGGAAGGATTCCTTGGAGAATTTTTGGTCAACGCAGGCTTCGTCACCCTGGGGCAGTTGAATGAGGCCCGCAGACAGCAGATGGTGAAGTCAGAGACCAAACTCGGGGAGCTGCTCGTCGAAAGAGGCATCATCACCCGAAAACAACTGGAGATAGCGCTATCCTTACAAACCGAAAAAAGAAGAAGCCAGGGGTCGCAAAACAACTATCGCTGACCTCCCCGTGCATGTGCTGTTCCTCTGGGGTTCCCCTCACGACCAGGGAGGTGGAGAAAACGCCGGGAGAGGGCGATTCATCAACCCAACTTGCCCCACTGAAGGAGGTGAGAGAAAACAGAAAAGGGTCCGAATTAACGCCCGTAAAACCCTCAAACCCATTGGCAAAGGAGGAAAAAGGGGAATGAAAAATCTCGTACTGATCCTGGCGGCCGGCCTCTTCGTGGCAGGGCTGGCTTCGACCCAAGCCCAGGCCGCGACCCGGATGGTCCTGTTCGAGGAATGGACGGCAACAACCTGACCATACTGCCCAGCAGCCAGCAGTGTGCTGGACGGAATCGTTCAAAGCCATCCAAATGACGTGGCCTTCATTCGGTACCACGTGTGGTGGCCCAGCCCGGGGAATGACCCGTTTTGGTATGCGGATAGTTTCGAGATTCGTCCCCGCAGGAATTGGTACCCACCCTGGTATAGCGGAGGGTATGCGGCGCCTTGGGGACACATCGACGGCACGAGTAACGGCACGACCAGCCAGTGGGCGACGGCTGTGAATCAAGCCTTGGGTGTGTCTACACCCTTGACGATGACGCTCTCCGGCTGGTACAACCGCACCACCCGCCAGGGGCGGATCAATGTGCGCATCGTAAACACAGAGATGAACCCGCTCAGTCGTACCTACGTCCGCTACGCCCTGACCGAGTCCGGGCTGCGTTACAACGCGCCCAATGGAGAGAGAATCTTCGGTCAAGTCTTGCGGAAGTTCTTCTCCAACGGAACGGATACGCTCCGGATGCAAGGCGGTGACACTGTGACCATTGGCGGGGGTGCGACCTTGAATCGCGGGGCAGACTTTAAAATTAAATCGGGCTATAACGCCGACAGCTGCCAGTTGGTTGTGTGGGTCCAGAAGGACACCGTCATAAGCACATACAACAAACCGGTAATCCAGGGGTCCCAGATCTGGGTGCGGACCCTGCCTTCGGGCGTAGAGATCTCCCCGGTTGTGGAGCCGGCCACAGGGGTCTGGTTGAGTGCCGCGGAGCCCACCCCGTTCAAGGACCAGACCCGCATCAGCTTCAGCCTGCCCCAGGAGGGGCCGGTGAGCCTGTCGGTCTTTAACCTCCTCGGTGCCCGGGTGAATACCCTGGTTTTGGGAACCCGGCCCGCGGGTAGCCATTCCGTCGTCTGGGATGGGCGCGACAACCGGGGTGCCCGTGTTCCCGGAGGGGTCTACTTCTTTGAATTGAAGACCCCTTACAAGACCCTGACTGCCCAGACCGTGGTCGTCCGTTAATCCCTGCTTACAGGAACCGGGCAAAAATAACCACTAAAAGAAAGGAGCACAAAGTGAGAGCGTTTGTTTTGTCGTTGCTCGTGCTGGCCTTCGTGGGCACGGCGGTCGCCTCGCCGCGGATGGTGGTCATCGAGGAATACACCAACACCAGCTGACCCTACTGCCCCGCAGCCAGCCGTGCGCTGGATCAAGTTTTCAATAACCACACCCTCGACTTAGCCGTCATCCGCTACCATGTCTGGTGGCCGTCGAGCGCTGACCCGTTTTACCAGGCCAACATCACTGAGAACACCGCCCGGACTAACTTCTACGGCATCACTGGGGTTCCGGGCGGACGGACGGACGGTCAGGACATCGGGTTCGGGGAGGGCGCCGTGTCCCAGCGGCTCGCACTCTCCAGCCCACTGACCATCTCGCTTACCGGGACCTACAACTCCGGGAACCGGCAGGGCAGGGTGGCCGCCCATATCGTGAACACAAGCACGGGCACGGTTTCCGGGACCCTGCACTTCGTGGTCACCGAGAACGGGGTCCCCTACACCGCCCCCAACGGGGAGAGAATCTTCAATAACGTGATGCGGGACATGCTCCCGGACGCCAACGGGCAGAGCATCTCCCTGCCCGCAGGTGGGACCCTGGACACCGCGCGTGCCTACACCCTGGGCTCGGGTTGGGCGGCGGACAGCTGCTGCATCGTGGTCTTTGTTCAGGGCTCGGGCAACGAAATCTACCAGGCGGGGAAGCAGTACATCCCTCCGGACAGGTCTTTCCTGGCTTTTAGGGCGGATTCCGCCCGCGACTCCATCGGCAACCTGAACGGGCGCCTCCAGCCCGGGGAGACCGGCAACTACTTCGTGAGCATCGTCAACATGAACCCGACGGCGGCAACCGCGGTCTCCGCCACGATCGCCAGCACCGACACCTTCATTCAGATCCTGAATGGGTCGGCCACTTACCCGGACATCCCGGGCAGCGGCGCGTCCCGGTTCAACTCGACCCCGTTCGTGGTCCGCGTGAAACCCACGTGCCCATACGGCCGCTGGGTCCCTGTCACGCTGACCATTACCGCCACCACCGATTACACCGTAACCCGGACCTTCCGGTTGGGCGTGGGTGCTCCGGAGGATTACATCGGCAAGGACCCCTACGGGTATTACACCTACGAGAACCTGGACACCCGGTTCGCGCAGTCCCCGCCCTACAGCTGGGTGGAGATCAATCCCAACCGGGGTGGTTCGGGAACCCTCTTAACCCTGGGCGATGACCAGACCGTACAGCAGACCCTGCCGTTCTCCATGAAGCACTACGGCACGACCTCTACCACCCTCTCCGTCTCCTCCAATGGCTGGCTGGCCGTCGGGTCTACGAGCCTGATCGTGAACCAGAACGAGGAGCTGCCGACCGCCACCGGGGCGCCGGGCATGATCGCGGCCTATTGGTGCGACCTGGATCCGGCCGCCGCAACCGGAGGAGGAAGGGTGGCGTACTACAACGACGCCGCCAACCACCGCTACATCGTGGAGTTCGATTCCGTGCAGATCTACTCCGGGAACCGCACCGGAAGGCCCCAAACCTTCCAGTACATCATCCGCGACCCGGTTTACTATCCCACCCCGACCGGGGACGGGGAGATCATCCTCCAGTACCGCGTACTGAACGGCGCGGTCAGCGGAACCATCGGCATTCAGAACGCTGCCATGAGCGTGGGGACGAACTACTTCTTCCCGTTCGTCAACCCCGCGACCTACGGGCCGGCTAATGGACGGGCAATCAAGTTCACGACCGTGATTCCCACATCGGGCGTGGAGTCCCCTCCGGGGGCCCTGCAGCCTGAGAGCCCGTTCGCCCTGTACGCGTCCTGGCCGAATCCCTTCCGGGGCGGGACGACAATCAACTTCTCCCTGCCGCGCGAGGGCCAGGCCCGCCTTGCGGTCTACAACGTGGCCGGGCAGCTCGTGCGTACCCTGGCGGAAGGCGTGCTTCCGGCGGGCCCGCAGAGCCGTTCCTGGGATGGCCGGAATCAGGCCGGCCGCGAGGTTCCCGGCGGGGTTTATTTCTACCGCCTAAGCATCGGGGACCGGACCCTGACGCACAAGGCCGTACTGGTCCGTTAACCTTCTAAAGGGAAGGGCGGGGGTTTTTTTCCTTAAAATCCCCGCCCTTTGTTAACCCGGGGAGGGGACGTCTTGATTTTTCCATTCCATTCCTGATAGAGTATATGTCTGGAATCATTCCATCTCACACCTTTATTCGAAAGGAGAACCCCATGCGTCTTGCGACGATTCTCGCGCTCCTCGCCTTGGCCCTGACCGCAATTCCGGCCCAGGCCCAGTACGGGGTCGAGTTCACGGCCCCGGACACCTTCAAGGCGGTCCGGCCGGATTCCACGGCCATCTTCCATGTTTTCATCCGGAATAGCGGCTCGGTCCAGGATTCCTTCCGGATCGCCTTCTCCGGGCGGGACATGCCGGCCAACTGGATCCCGCTCTTCTGCGACTCCATCCTCTGCTACGATCCTCCGTTCAACATCCTCCTGGATCCGGGAGAGAGTTTCCCCGATGATCCCCACGTCTCCATCATCGCCTGGCAGGACATAGGTTCAGGCTGGGTGGAGTGCCAGGTTCGCTCCTGGGGGGACACAACCCTGCACCGCGAGATCCGCTTCCATTGCACCAACCAGAGCGGAGTGGAGGGGGGGCCGGCGTCCAGTCAGATGGGGGCCGATCGCTATCTCCCTGCGCCCAACCCCTTCTCTTCGTACGCCCGGATCCCCGGGCATGAAAGGGAATCCTTCGTCCTTTTCGATGTCTCCGGACGGAAGGTTGGGCAGTTCCCTGGCAGCCGGATCGGAGAGAACCTGGCTCCCGGGGTCTATTTCCTTAACCCCATCGGGAGGCCGACGAAGCTTATGCGCATCCTGAAAATCCGGTAGAGACGACGATTTTAAAGGAAAAACTTGCATAACACCATGAAAAAGATAGTCTTAAGTCTGGTGGGTGCAGTGATGCTCATCCCGCTGTGCTTGGGCTGGGCTGCGGCCGGGGAGAAGCTCTCCCAGGCCCCCAACTTCACCCTCCCGGACCTTAATGGCAAGAAGGTTGAGCTCAAAAGCCTGCTCGGCAAGGGCCCGGTGTTCATCCACTTCTGGGCGACCTGGTGCAAGCCCTGTCTCGAGGAACTTCCCTACCTGGACAAGATGGGGCAGACTTACAAGGACAAGGGCCTGGTGATGGTCGCGGTCTCCATCGACGACCCCAAGACCGTGAACAAGGTCAAGTCCCTCATCAAGAGCCGCCGTTACAAATTCCTGGTCCTCCTGGACACGGCCCAGGAGGTCGCCAATCTCTATCATGTGCAGGACGTGATACCCACGGATCTGCTCATCGACGCAAAGGGGAATATTCGTAAAATGCACACTGGGTACAAGGCCGGGGACGAAGTCACCTTTGAGAAAGAGGTCGTAGACCTGCTGTCCGAGGCCAAGCCATGAAGGGTTTTCTCAGGCTGGGGGGGGTCGCCGGACTTCTCCTCGTTACCCTCTTCGCCTGCGGTAAGAAGCTTCCCACGCCGCCGCCTCCCCCTCCGGGATTGAACGATACGACCCGGGTGGTTCTGGCCGAGATCTTCAGCGCCCGGTTGTGTTCCAACTGCCCGCGGGCGGATTCCGCGCTCCAGGCCCTGGCCGAGTCCAATGGCCCGCAAAAGCTGGTCACCCTGGAGTATCACCCCACGACCTTCAGCGGCCAACGGGACTCCCTGGGGACCGCGGAGACGGACGCCCGCAAGACGTATTACAACGTCACGACTTTCCCGGCCTGCTTCTTCGACGGCCTGCACAAGACCCTGGGCGCGCCGATCAATGTCTACGAGGTTTACCGCGACTCCTTTTCCGTGGAGTCAGCCAAGCGGAGCCCGGTTTCCCTGGGGATCACGGCCTCCCCCTCGGGCCTGGCCACGGTCACGATCAAGGCCCTGAGCGACCTCCCCACCCCCCTTGTCCTGCACACCGTGGTTGCATCGGACAGCGTGTATTACCGCACACCCTTTAAAGATTGGTGGCAGTTCGTCGTCCTGGACATGATCCCGGACGCGAGCGGGGACACCCTGCGGGTCGCGGTCGGGGACTCCCTGACCAAGGTCAAGGGTTTCACGATCCAGCCGAACTGGGTCCTGGGCCGGCTCTACGTCCTCGCCTTCCTGCAGAACCCCGCGAACCGGGAGATCCTCCAGTCCGCCCAGGTCAAGCTCATCCCCTGATGAACATGACCTTCTGCATTCCAAAATCTAAAACCCAAAATCCAAAATGCGAATGAGATCGTTGAAGGCCATTGGGATAGGTGCTTGCTTGTTGCTCGGTGTGGCCGGGGCCCGGGCCAAGGAGGGCGTCTCGGTCTCGGCCCTGAACCGGGGGGAGTTCACCCAGGAGGAGACCTCCCGCCGGCAGAGCTTCCGGGACCGCTTCGACGTGGACCTGCGCTACCGGGAGTTCCTCTTCGGCCTGCGCTACGAGCTGGACGAGGAGATCCGCGTGGACACCCTCCTCGGCGAGGGCCTCACCAAGCGCTATTTCGAGTACCGCCGGGACTGGTTCTCCGGCCGCGCCGGGAACTTCTACACCACCTTCGGCCGGGGCCTCACCTTCCGCACCCTGTTGGACGACAACGTCCACATGGATCAGGACATGGACGGGCTCAAGGTCGCGTTGAACCACCGGCTCGGCGAGCTCCAGGCGATCGCCGGCCGGCCGCATTCCGAGGTGAACCACCGGCGCGACGACCTGGTCAGCGGGGGGGCGCTTCTCGCCCAGCCCACGGCGAACCTCTCCCTCGGAGGGACCTACCTCCGCCGGGAGGCGGCCAACGCCCACGACGACCCTTCCTGGGGCCTGCCCGTGGAGGAGCTGGGCAGCGGCCTGGGCCGCGTCACCTGGCGGGACTTCGACCTCTACGGTGAGTACGCCCAGCGCTGGACCTGGGGGCGGTACGATCCGCTCTCCGGCTGGATCGGGATGGACAACCTCCGGGGCCAGGCCTCCTACGGGTCGTTCACCTTCTCCCCGGAAGGCTGGGGCCTCACGGTGGACTACAAGGACTACCGCAAGTTCGACTTCCAGTACAACGGTCCGCCCTGGGTGAACCGCCTGAACCGCACCCTGAACAACGCCTTGGACGAGCGGGGCTGGCAGGGGGAGCTGACCTGGAGCCCGACCTCCGGCACGAACCTCGTCGGGAACTTCTCGGACGGCTGGTCCCGCGACTACGTCCAGCGAATGCAGCACGGCTACGGGGAGTTGAAGTACCAGCGTTTGGGCAAAGGCACGCTCATCCTCTGGGGTGAAGGCAGGGCACTCCGGCTGGTCGAGCCTTCCATCGCCTTGAAGAAGGAGGGCGCGGGCCACGCCGACCTATCCTATTACCTGACCCGCATCCAGACCCTCTCGGCCGGGGCCGAGGCCCGGCAGGTGAGGAGCCGGTATATCATCGGCTTGGATGAGAAGTACTGGGACGCCCAGGGGATCCTGACCTACGGTTACGCCCCTTACCTCGGGGTTTCGGCGATTGTCCGCGCAACCTCGATTCGGGTCCTGGAGTATGACAACGAAAAGCTATGGCCGATCGGCGAGGTCGTCCTGACCCTGGGAGCGCACCAGCTGAAGGTGCGCTACGGCAGGGAGCGGGGCGGGATCGAGTGCAGTAGCGGCGTCTGCCGCTACGAGCCCCCGTTCAACGGCCTCAAGGTTACCGCCGTCAGCCGGTTCTAACGCCTATCGAACCCTAACCATGGATGAAAGACGAAAGGCCAGGGCGCCGGGATGAGGCCCTTGGCCTTTTAATCCGCCCTCCGGGAAAGCAGTTGATCCCACCCCCGGATATCAAGGCTCTGTACCGTGTAAGCTGGGCGTAGGCAGGGTGGAGCCGGGGTGTATGCAGGTTGGAGGTATCGTGTGCAGTCCGCCCGCAGACCCCCCGCAACCCTCCCGCTCGCTTTCCAGTGCCCCTGGCCTTGACAAAATCTCCGGTGTCTGTTAAAATGTTCTGATTGATAACACCCCTTAGAAGAAACCCTTGAGGAAGAAACTTTAATGGGTCTGGATGAATTCTTCCAGATGATTCAGGACAAGCCCCAGGCCGGGGAGAAGAAGCCCGAGGGGGCCGGGGGGCAGGCGCCCAGGATCGGTCCCAAGAAGCTGGAGATGACCGACCTCCTGAACACGATGTACACCAACAAGGCCTCGGACCTCTACCTCAAGGTCGGGAGGCCCCCCATCCTGCGCATCTCGGGCAAGCTCACCCAGATGTCGGCCCCGCCTTTCGACGGCGAGGAAACCCGCCGCCTCCTCTACAGCGTGATGAACAAGCTCCAGTCCGCCAAGTTCGAGGAGCACCTGGAGCTGGATTTCTCCTACGCCCTCTCGGACAAGGCCCGCTACCGCTTCAACGCTTTCTTCCAGCGCGGCGTGATCGGCGCGGTCATCCGCATGATCTCCTATGACATCCCGGACTTCGACTCCCTGGGCCTGCCGCCGCAGATCAAGGACATGATCCTCCGGCCCCACGGCCTGATCTTAGTCACCGGGCCGGCGGGCAGCGGGAAGTCCACGACCATGGCCTCGATGATCAAGCACCTCAACAAGACCAGGGCCAGCCACGTGATCACGGTCGAGGACCCCATCGAGTTCGTGCACAAGGACGAGCTGGCCGTGATCGAGCAACGCGAGGTGGAGCTGGACACCAAGTCCTTCGCCGACGCCCTCCGGCACATCCTCCGCCAGGACCCCAACGTCATCGTGATCGGGGAGATGCGCGACGTGGAGACGATGTCCATCGCCCTCCGCGCGGCCGAGACGGGCCATTTGGTCATGAGCACCCTGCACACCAACGACACGGCCCAGACCATCGACCGCATCGTGGACAGCTACGACACTCCGCACCAGCAGGATCAGGTGAAGATGCAATTGTCCCAGGTCCTGGTCGGGGTCTGCTGCCAGCGCCTGGTTCGCAAAGCCGACGGCAGCGGTCTCATCCCGGCCGTGGAGTTCATGATCAACTCGCCCCTCATCCAGAAATTGATCCGCGAGGGCTCGACCAACAAGATCTCGGATGCCGTGGAGCAGTCCCTGTCCCAGGTGGACATGCAGACCATGGACCAGGCCCTCCTCAAGCTCTACCGCAGCCGGGTCATCACCATCGAGGACGCGCTCAATTCCAGCTCCAGGCCCGAGGACTTCCGGCTCAAGGCCACGGGCGTGACCAAGGTGCGCTGATGGCCGACGACCTGCAGGCCACCCTGGAACGCTGGAAGGCCCTTCTCGCAGCCGCCTACGAGCAGAAGGCCGGGGAGATCCTGCTCGCGGCCGGGGCTCCGCCCATGTTCCGGATCGGCGGCGACCTCGTCCCCGGAGGCAAGGAGGCCCTGTCCGAGGAGGCCCTGCGCGACCTGATCCTGGGCCTTCTGTCCGCGGACCAGGCCGAAAAGCTCAAGAAGGACGGCGAGGTGGACCTCTCCTTCGGGATTGGGAGCATCGGGCGCTACGTGGCCTCGGTCTTCCGCCAGAGGGGGTCCCTGTCCATCTCCCTGCATTACGTCCCCTGGCAGATCCCCTCCCTCGAGGACATCGCGTTCCCGGCGAACATCCGGCCCCTCCTCTTGTCCCCATCGGGCATCTTCCTCCTGGCCGGGGCCGCGGGAAGCGGGAAGGCCACGACCTGGGCCTCCGCGATCGAGCACATCAACCAGAACCGCGCCTGCCACATCCTGACCCTGGAGGACCCCATCACCTATGTCCACAAGCACAGGAAGAGCCTCATCCAGCAGCGCCAGATCGGCTCGGACGTCCCCAGCTTCGAGGAGGGGCTCACCCACTGCCTGCACCAGCGGGCCGACGTCATCGGCCTGTCCGAGTTCCACGGCCCGCAGGTCATCCAGTCCGCCCTGGCCCTGGCCGAGACCGGGCACTGCGTCCTGGCCCCGGTCATGGCCCGGGACGCCCTCGCCTCCCTGGCCACGGTAGTTGAGGTCTTCTCTCCCCAAGAGCAGCCCGGGATCCGGCGCTGGCTCTCCCGCACCCTCCTGGCCGTCGTGGCCCAGCAGCTCCTTCCCCGCGCGGACGGCAAGGGCCGGGCCGTGGCCTACGAGGTGCTTCTGGCCACCCCCGAGGTGCGCGGCATCATCGCCTCCGGAAACCTGGAGGTCCTGAAGGATGCCATGTCTCGGGGAAGGCCCCAGGGCATGCAGACCTTCGCCCATGCCCTGGAGGAGATGAAGAAGAAAGGGGTCATTGCCTAAGGCGGTTTTTGGAATCTGAAATGCGGAGGGGATGCAACAACGCATTGCCGATTCAGCGCTTCTCCGATTGATCATTGGACGGCAAAGGGCTAAAAAAGATACTGAAACAAATTCAGCATGACGTTGGAAAGGCAATGGGATGGTTTGGGAGTCCCGCCGGCGAGGCGGGACTCCTTTCACTAAAGTGCTCTCAAGGAGACAAGGCTTTGGCGAGCTTCGATTCCGAGGACGTGGTGAAGGACTTCGTGGCCATGATTGCCTGGGAGAAGCGCCTGGCTCGCGAGGGGCCATTCTTCCGGGAGCTGTTTGAAAGCCGCAGGGTCCGCTCGGTCCTGGACCTGGCCTGCGGCCCGGGCCGGCACGCCGCCCTGTTCGCCTCCTGGGGCCTGGAGGCCTGGGGCGCGGACGCCAGCCCGGCCATGATAAAGCTCGCCCGGGAATACGCCCGGGAGAAGGGCGTACGGCCCCGCTTCGTCCGGGCCACCTACGGAAAGCTGAGAAAGACGATTCACCGCCAATTCGACGCCATCATCAACATCGGCAACTCCCTGGTCCAGGTCGGAAACCAGAGGGAACTCGAAATCCTCCTGGAGGAAGGGCGAGCCCTGCTCAACCCCGGGGGCATCTTCCTGTCCCAGACCAGGAACTACGACGGCTATGGAGAGGATTCCCTGGAGGCCCTTCCGGTAACTTCCCGGAGTGGTCCGGGTGAGGAAACCCTGTTTCTGCGGCTGCACCAGCGGCAGGGCGAGAGGATTCGGTTTTATCTCGTCAAACTCGTTCCGGAAGGCAAGGTCTGGAAGGCCTGCCCGCGGATGACCTGGTTCTACCGCGTCACCCGCGCGAACCTGGCCCGGGCTTTGCGGAAGGCCGGATTCAGGCGGGCGCAGTGGTTCGGAGGTTATGACCGCTCCCCTTTCGACCCCCCATCGAGTCCCGACCTCGTGCTCCTCGCTCGCGCTCCGGGGTGAGCTGAAACTTCCCACGGCCTTTCGATGTTATCCTTTTACGATGTCATTATCGATTTAGCCTCCCAGATTTTTAGAACAACGTAGGAGCGAGAAGCGCATGGACGAAAAGACCTACACAGTTCTCCAACGCCTGGAGAAGTTCGGCAAGACCCACGAAGACTACCGGAACGTCCCGCCGGAGACCGGGCAGTTCCTCCACCTCCTCGCCCTGGCGATGCGGGCCAAGAGGATCCTGGAGATCGGCACCTCCAACGGCTACTCCACGATCTGGCTCGCGGACGCGCTGCGGACCACCGGCGGGAAGCTCATCACCCTTGAGACCGTTCCCAAAAAGGTCGAGATGGCCCGGGAGGCCTTCCAGGACGCCCGGGTGGACGGGTACATCACGCTCCGACAGGAGAGCGCCCTCTCGGCCCTGCCCAAGCTCCCCGGCCCGTTCGACCTCGCCTTCCTGGACGCGGCCAAGGAGGAGCACCTGCAGTATTTCCAGCTGGTGTTTCCGAAGATCCGTCCCGGAGGGGTGATCGTCTCGGACAATGCCATCTCCCACCAGCGCGAGCTCAAGCATTTCCTGAGCTACGTCCGCAAAAACGGCTGGGGCATCTGGGAGACCTCGCTGGTGCCGATCGGAAGCGGCCTGGAGGTCACCCTCAAGCTCCGCGAAGTGAAGTGACGGCAAATACGAAGTCCCGAAAAATACATGCCGGGGGGGAACTCGTGGCCACTGTTTATTGTTAAAAGCGAGTGGAGGCTGACGTCACCCTGGACTGCTACGGACTCCTCTGCCCGCTGTCCGTCATCAAGACCGCGGAGCAGATCAAGACCCTCTCTGTGGGTCAGGTCCTGGAGATCATCGCCACGGATTCGGGCATCCGGGAGGATCTCTCCAACTGGTGCCGGAGCACCGGGCAGGAGTTTCTGGGGATCGAAGAGCAAGGCCAGGAATACCGGGTCTACGTGAGAAGGCTGAAATAGGCGGAATACGAAAGAAAGGATGTGGATTCAGACGTGAAGGCGCTATTGGAGGATAAAGAGACCGGGACGCAAGACTCCCTGCGTGCGCGGGTGGAGGCGGTCCTGGGAGAGATCCGCCCCTACATCCAGATGGACGGAGGGGACATCCGCCTCATCGACATCAAAGAGGGCGTGGTGAAGGTCGCCCTGTCCGGGGCCTGCGAGGGTTGCGCCATGGCCGCGATGACCCTGAAGGCCGGGGTGGAGCAGAAGATCCGCCAGGAGATCCCCGAGATCGTATCGGTGGAGACCGGATAGCGGACTGAAGGACACAAGGCGGGCGGGGGTTGATCTCGCCCGCCTTTTCATGCCCTTTTTCCTCTCAAACCCCAAACGGGAAGGAGCATCCTCTCCCTCTCCCTCCTGCTTGACAGGGCCTCTCGGGAAATCATATAATGACAGAGAGAAGCGCTAAAACCCAGACCAGGAGAACGAAATGACCGAACCCGTGATCGCCCAGAAGGGGCCGTATGTGGAGGAGGTTGAGCCCGGGACCTATGACTGGTGCCGCTGCGGCCGCTCCCGGACCCAGCCGTACTGCGACGGCTCCCACCAGGTGACCGACCTCACCCCCCTGGAGGTTGTGATCGAGAAGGAGAGGAAAATCGCCTTCTGCGGGTGCAAGCAGACCAAGAACCCGCCCTTCTGCGACGGGACCCACAAGAAGCTGTAATCTCCCCGCCTCCCCAGGTTCCAGAAACAACGCTGCCGCGTTCACGATGAGCGCGGCTGCGTTGTTTTAAGAGGGGTTTGCTTAATCCCTGCAAGGACAGCGGGAGGGCCCCAGGAGCCCCCTGCACAGACCCCCTCAGGGGGTATACCCCACCCTCACCCGGCTATCTCGTAAGCACCAGCCTGCGGGTCTGGGTTTGGGAGCCAGCTTCCAATCTTACGAAGTAAACCCCACTGGAAACGGGCTTGCCGTCATCGCTCTTCCCATCCCAAACCAACGAGTGACTCGTGACTTGTGACTCGTGACTGGGAAAGACACGGACGAGGCGGCCGGAGAGGTCGTATAAGGAAAGGGTGTAGGGGGTCGGGGGTCCCGATAGATCGGGATTTCCGCTACGCTCCAATAGGGGGTAGGGAAGAGAGAAAGAGATCACGGTGCGGCCGCGTGTGGGGTTGGGGGAAATCCGAATCGCCATATAGCTTGGATTCTGACTACCTATTCCCTGGTCTTCGGTACCCCATGGGTAAAGCGGGTAGTACTCGGAGGTCGTGTCAGGAATCGTATCGGTGGGTCCGCCCTCAAAGACCCACATGCCAGGCACGCCGTTTCTGTTCTCGTTGCCGGGGATGAAGCAACCCGCGTGGCCCCTTCGACCTCGATTCAAAGGGGGGAAGGTTGTCCAAGTATTTGTGGAGACGCGGTAGTCGTAGCAGGAAGGCAACCCGGTGTTCCCGGCCACAATGATGTGGTTTCCCAACCCATAGGGAGAGCCGGTGTCGAAGCCAAACGCCTGAGAATCCATCAGGCTGTCCGGGAGGTCGGCCATCCGGACCCATCCTGACGCCGGATCCGTGGGATCGAAACGCTCAACCCAGTTGGTCGGATGAAGCAGGGCCCCATCATAGGACGCCCCGCCGATGGCGTAGATTTTGCCATCCACGACCGCCGGAGTGATGTCCCCCCGTGCCAGGAATAGCAAGGCCGTGGGGATCACGGACCAACGGCTGCCTGCAGGCCGGGCGGGGTCGTAGACGTAGGTCGAATCCGTATTATAGGGCGGGGGAGATGATGCGTTGAAGCCTCCGAAGACGTAGAGCTTGTTGTTGCAGGCCACCTGGCCGTGGCCCGGCATGACCACCTTTCCGGCGATCCTGCCAGGATATGGGTCCGAGGTGGACATAGCCAGGCCGGAGATTGGGTAGTAGACCTGCAAAGCGTTGAGGTAGGTTCCGTCGCCCCGTCGGCCGGCCACTACGTAAAGGGCTAAGCTGTCCGGGCCGGTGGGGTCTTTGAGCAGGGTCACTGTGTAGTTGGAAACCGGGACCTCCATGGCCAGGCCCTCGTCGGTGAAGGTTCCGGCGACCGGGTCGAAGCTCCAGATCTCGCCGCTGGTCGTGCCATCCGGCATCCGTCCGCCAAGGAAGTAAACCTGCCCGGTCGGGGGATAGAATTCCCCATCGAAACGGGAATAGCCAAACGGAAGTGTCGGGCCAAAGATCCAGTTCTGCGCGAAAGAAGACCCAGTCACCAGCAGGGCCAACATCCCCACCCTTAGCCCTCTTTTCATCTCATCTCCTTTCAGCAACAACAGGGGTAAGATGTTTAAACCTTCTATTTGACTTTGACGATCCGAAATGGTTTTGCTTGTCCATGTTCAAACTTCAGGAAATACACCCCGGGCCCGAGGTCGTGTCCGATCCGGTTCCCGCGATAGGTTCCGATCCTTCTCCCCGAGATATCATACAGCTCGAAGTTCTCTCCCTCCCGCCCATGCACCCGGGCAAACGAGGCGAAGGGGTTAGGTTGTACCGTCAAGGGTTTAATCGTCCAACCACTTGACTTTCCACCCGCTGTTTCAATCCCGGTCGGCGGCCAGAACCAGTCCGCCTTCACAGCCAGATACTTAACCGGATTGCAAGTCGTGCTGCCCTCGCTTTGTACCGAGGACCCCGCATCTTTGTCTTCGATGAAGAGAATCCTCACTGAATCCGTCGTGAACTTCGTAATAGACGGATAGTCGTCATCGTCGCAGGCCCCGGGAGGGGCACCCGGAGTATGGGAGTTCGTGATGTATATCATCGTGTCGGTCCTGCCGAACGCCCCCCAGGTGTTCCCCCCGTCAACGGACCCTCTCCCGTACAGGTCCCCGTTGGGGAATCCTCCCTGCGAGATGTCGTTGGGAATAATCTGCCCGGTCCAGACGCAGTAAAGCCTGCCTTGCGCATCAATGGAAAGCGAAGGACGATCCGCACCCAGCTTCCAGGTCCCCATCGCGCTGTCCTGGTCCCACCAGAATGTCCCGGGCCACTTGGCCCAAGGAGGCACCATGCCACTAACTAAGTCTATCCCCGTGGCCTGGCTCCAGTGGAAGATGGCTGAGGCGTTGTAATATGTGCTGTCGTTGAGCACCCGTTCGCCTGACCAGGACAAATGCAGGTTATCGCTGTTGTCATAGATGCCCGAGACATCGC
>Ga0315296_10001302_pt1 | contig 21783 bp, 14 predicted proteins | sample YL17G14_18_MG_FD_203921 | JGI IMG/M metagenome (GOLD analysis project Ga0315296, IMG submission 203921) | Sediment microbial communities from Yellowstone Lake, YNP, Wyoming, USA - YL17G14_18 | ecosystem: Environmental > Aquatic > Freshwater > Lake > Sediment | place: USA: Wyoming | collected...
CGGTGCACGTCATCACCAAGAGCGACCTGGTGCTCAAGGACCTGGAGCCGCTGTGCGAGATCAAGCGGGCCTACGCGGCGGTCAGTTTCACCGTCACGACCGCCGGCGACGACCTGGCGAAGCGGCTAGAGCCGGGCGCGCCACTCGTCTCGGCCCGTTTTCGCGCGATGCAGACGCTGGCGGAACACGGCATCCACACGGGGCTCACCATGATGCCGATCCTGCCCTTCATCGAGGACAACGAGGAGAACGTCCGCCAGATCGTGGAGCAGGCGCACGAGCACGGGGCGGCGTACATCATTCCCAGTTTCGGCGTGACGCTGCGCGACCGCCAGCGCGCTTACTACTACAACCGGCTGGACGAACAGTTCCCCGGCTTGAGGCAGAGGTACGAGCGGGTGTACGGCGAGCGGTATCACTGCCCGGTGCCGGATGCCGAGGGGTTGGCGCGGGTGTTTGGCGAACTGTGCAGCCGATACGGCATCGCCACGCGCATGACGCCCTACCAGCCTGGCGCAGCGAAGCAGTTGAGCCTGTTTTGATGCCGGCGCCGGCACGCTCTTCTATTGCCCCTTTTGCAGGGAGGCGATTCCAATCTTTCGTTCACCGCCCATATACCAGTCACCGCTATACTGTTGACTGAGACTGTCATAACCTGACCCGCCTCATCGTGCACGTGCCGAGGAGGGCATCGTAGACAACGCAGAGCCGACCCCCTGCCAGCAGGCGTTTGGGCGGGTGGTCGGCTCTTTATATCTGTGGAGGTGCCTGGTGGCAGATGCTCCTTCTGCTGGCCTGGCGGGGTTCCCACCTTGCCCAATCATATCTTGGTGTTTCAAATCGTCCACAGGCATTGCCAACTTTTGACTTGTTCCCAAACTTCTGCTATACTGTAATAGCCCTGGCGTAGTGGAACGATTAGGACCTCTGCGACTCCTAGCAGCACGAAACCCTTCTACTGTCAGGCCAAGGACTGGTTGTTGAATGTGGAGCAAGTGATGGTGCAAATGGGGCTTATGATGGAGCGTACCCCTAGTTCATCTTTGTTGAAGCCGGCACAGGCATCAATCACCGCACGTGAACAAGCGCTCATTAGAAGCGCGAAAGAGAGAGGCTACGCCACGTTTGAAGAGGTACAGGCCCTCTATCCTCCCGGTGACGAGTATCTGGATGCGATTGATGCCCTTTTGATGCAACTGATCGAGGAGGGTGTCACACCAGTCTCTGCTACTTCGGTGCAACTTGTTGTCGAAGCGATCGCTGCGACACGACAGCGCGAAGCCACCGTTGTCACTGAGATAGAGACATACACCCCGCTCGATATAGTCGGCCTGTACTTGGGGGAGATCAGGCAGTTCCCGTTGTTGACACATGACCAAGAGAGATGGCTTGGTATTGCGATGGAATGCCCCAGAATCACTCTCGACAACCCAGAACTGTTGGATAGTAAGGATACCAAGCAGGCATTTGATACATGCCTTGGGCAATTGCTTGAGTGGGCCGGCAGAGAGGGGAGACGTGTCAGGAGAATGCTGGCTAATAACAGCTACTCCTATTCCCAGATCTCTGAGGCATTGGGTAGCCTGATCCAAGAAGTTCCCCTGCGGCAACAAGGTGACCAAAGATGTAGAAGCTCGATTCTTTCACATCTTATCGAGTGGTGCCCCAAGGAGGCTCACGACAGCCTGTTTAACCTCTGTGCCTGCTTGTACGCCTTGCCAGCACCTGCATTGCATTTCCTTGAGGAGTACGTTCTAAGCAAAGGTGCCTTTCCAACTGAATCAGCAATTGCTCGGTCCCACCTCGATAGATGCAGTCAGCCCAGCCTAGAAGCCCAGGAAATATATCACCGCGCCGAGCAGGCAAAACGTGCGCTGATGTTGCACAACCTTCGTTTGGTCGCTAGCGTCGCATGGCGTTATCAGGATCAAGGATTGTCCATTCTTGACCTGTACCAGGAAGGTAACCTGGGCTTGATCAAGGCAGTAGAGACATTTGACTACCGCCAAGGTAACAGGTTCAGCACCTATGCAACCTGGTGGATATGGCAAGGCATAATGCGGGCAATTGCCGAGCAATGCAGGACAATTCGGCTTCCGGTACACATGCACGACACCCTTGATAAAATCCACCGTGCGGAAAATGCACTGCGAGTGGAACTCGACCGGGAGCCCACTACAAAAGAATTAGCAGACCGGTGTGGGATGCCTCCTCGGACGCTAAAACGGGTTCTGGAAAGGGAACCTCATATCTGCTCACTGGATTCCTTGTTTTGCTGTCCGGGATTTCCGCTGGATTGGATCGGGCCTGAAGTGGGATTTGCCCAGATTCGACCTTGCCCTATACGCCAACACGCGGAACGTCTGTGGGCAGTTGGCAGCGACAACAACGATGACTTCGAGTACCCTCCATGTATGCTCTGGAGAGAAGCCCCAGACGAATTGGCTATAGAAAGTGCAAATGGCTCAATGCTCACACTCGAGGAACTGGCTGTGGAGGAGAACGTAGATTATTCCATGCTTATGCTCAGTGCTTCTCTTTTGTCTGAGCCAAGCCCCGATAGAATGTTGGCCCGACAACTTCTCAAAGAAACCCTCAATGGGCTTCTTGGTAACTTGACCGATCGAGAGAGGCTGGTCATCGAAAGGCGGTTTGGCTTTTTCGATGGTCAGGACCAGACTCTGGAGGAAATTGGCAAAGAACTGGGAGTAACTCGCGAGCGGATTCGGCAGATCGAGGAAAAGGCGTTGAAACGGTTCCTCCATCCTGAGTGGAGAAGAAAACTACGCGACTACCTGTAGTTGTTTGGGGTCGACTATGATCTACCTAGACAATGCTGCTACGTCATTCCCTAAGCCAGAGAGCGTATATCGGGCGATAGATCACTTCAACCGGTACGTCGGCGCCAATCCCGGTCGATCGAGCTACGCTCCGGCGCGGGAGGCTGATAAGATCGTGTCTGGCACTCGAGGAATGTTGGCCCAACTGTTCAACGTTGAAGAACCAAGTCAGATCGTCTTCACGTCGAATGCTACAGAAGCACTGAACTTGGGACTGAAAGGGCTACTGAAGCCCGGTGACCACGTCGTCACCACTGTGACAGACCATAATTCGGTTCTGCGTCCATTGCGCTCTTTGGTAGAGCAAAGGCAGGTAGCCGTTACCTGGGTGGAGTGTGACAGCAAGGGGGCTGTTGACCCTGAAGCCATCCGTACTGCCCTCCGTCCTGCCACCAAGCTAGTATGCATCGCCCATGCTTCCAATGTTACCGGCGTTATTCATGATATCGGCACCATTAGTGATATAATACATAAGAATGGCCCATTACTGATGGTAGATGCTGCTCAGACAGCCGGCTGTGTACCAATAGACGTGCAACAGATGCAGATTGACCTATTGGCCTTCACGGGCCACAAGGGACTGATGGGGCCACAAGGAACCGGCGGGCTGTACGTCAGGCCAGGACTGGAGGTCCAAATCCAGCCGTTCTGTGAGGGAGGAACTGGCTCACAATCTTCGTCAGACCGACAGCCTGAGAAGATGCCGGATCGTTTCGAGGGTGGCACGCTCAATACTCCCGGCCTGGCTGGATTAGGCGCCGGGGTTCGCTTTGTGCTTGAAACGGGTGTAGAAGCCATTCGCGCTCACGAGGCAACGCTGGCAGGACGTATGCTTGACCGTCTGGCTTCCATTCCAGGCACCAAGGTCTATGGCCCTTCTCCAGGCTCGAACCGCGTTGCAGTTGTGTCATTCACCCTTGAGGGTTGGCCGCCGCTGAACCTGGCTCACCTGTTGGCCAGCGGCTTTGACATCGCTACCCGCAGCGGTTTGCACTGCGCGCCGCTGATTCACCGCTACATAGGGACATCAGAGACTGGCACCGTCCGAGCCAGTATTGGCTACTTTAACACGGCAGATGACATTGATGCTCTGTGCAATGCTCTGGAACAGGTTGCTGCCCAGGTATAGAGAAAAGGCTATGGAACGCACTCCTGAACTCGAGTATTTCGTGGACAAGCGCATCCGACAGGGCGCAGCAACCTATACCGAGATTCGTGAGGCCGGCCAGCAGTATGGCTATGATCTCACGGATGTACTGGCCGAAGAGCTAAACGCTGCTGGAGTGCAGCTTTTCGATGAGAAGGCCGTAACGATTTCTCCTCAAACCAACGTCCTCATGAACGACCTGAGGCTAGCAGAACTGGTTTCGCTGGCGCTGCGATTGCCGATAGCGCCCAGAATACGCCGGCATTTGTATGAAGGGATGATCAGGCGGCGCTCCTATGAGCTGGACTTGAAGCGTCTGGACTATCTGGATAGCGACCAGGAATGGTACTATCTCTCTCCATCTTTCAATCGTCTGCAGCAGGCTATTCGCCGTCTGTTTGACTCGGAACAGATACCGTTTGCCAAAGAGTGGAAAGGCCGTAAGGAAAATTTGGCATATCTCGAAGGGTTGATGGCACATCCCATGTTCGCCGAGAGGATCCTGCCCAGCATACGCCAGCACTACTTGGGCCTCAAAGGGGTAAGGCTCTTGATGCGCTGGATAAAGGTCACAGGGAAGCATGCACCGGTGATGGTGGACATCATTCAGGCTGGCCTAAACGAGGATGGGCCGGAATCGGTACGGGGTCTGTTGTTTTCCAACCAGGCATCCACGGCTGATAGCGCCTTGAGAAATCGACGCGATGTCTGCTTTTCTTGCCTACCTGAGAGGCGATGTTTACCTCTGCAAGATGTGGATGACCCGCGTAGCGTGTTGATGGAATATCGTTACTCTGACTTGAATGTGCTCTTGGCAAGAAAGTATCCAGGTGAAGCCTGGGAGGACTGTTTGGTCAAAGACTGGGTAGTGGCTAAGTTCTTTTTGCCTTACAGCATTGTGGTCTCAGCAAAACAGTGGATGTTGAGCTTATCCATTCTCGACAATGCAACCCAAGTGCTTAACAAAAGCCACGGGCGATACTGTCCAAAACTAGACGTCTGGCGGCCAAGTTATGGAACCACTGACGAGAGGTCTCATTAGATGCCCCAACAAGTCCAGGATTTAGAAGAAAAATGGGGAGTATTTTGGTGCAAAAACTGCGAGATTCCCATTCTCGCGGAAACTTGCCCGTTGTGTAACAAGAAGGCAAAGCACATATCTGGCGACCGTAGACCTGTTTCACCAACAGAGCGGCATATGCTAGAGCACCTCTTACAGCAACCCCTTCCAACATTTCTTTTTGCTCGTCATAATATCTTCTATTTCGGCGAAGGTGCTCTGCTGCGTTTGACTCTCAAGGATGGTAGACTTGGTGTTGCTCAAGACTGGCTACATAAACTAAACGATATATCGCCCGACGTATTTACGGAACAGTACCGTCTCACCCAATGGAATCGGTGCCTGTCCGCAAATGCAAATACGATCGCTAACCTGGAGCAAGAAGCTATCAACTTTGTAGAAAAGGCAGCTGGAAGCTACCCTGATCGAGCCAGGTTCGTTTCCTTTTCTGGTGGCAAGGACAGTGCATTGGTAGCAGTACTAGTCAATAAAGCTCTCGGTCCTACTCCCCTGTTGTTCAGTGATACTACTATAGAATACCCATCCACCTATGCTTATATTACCAAGTTTACAGAATATCTAGGGGTGAAAGTATTCTGGCAGAAGCCCCAACAACCATTTCTGGCGCTGTGTGAGGTTCTTGATCCGCCAAGTCGAATCATGAGATGGTGTTGTACAGTGTGCAAGTCTCAACCTATCAACACATTCTATAACACATTGGACTGTCAAGTTCTTAACTTTGATGGAATCAGACGGTCAGAGTCTTCAAGGAGGGCGCAATACCCGAGAGTATATCAAGTACCAAAGTATGCTCGTGAAGTCACGGCCAGACCTATCCTGAATTGGCCCACTTTTGCAGTATGGGCTTATATCCAGGCAAATGGGCTCCCTAGTAACGCTCTGTATGACTTAGGATTTAGCCGAGTTGGCTGCATGTATTGTCCAAGCAACGATGGATACAACGAGTATCTAACACGCCTTTATTTCCCCGATTCTTACTCAAAATGGAATCAATACTTGCTAGATTGGGCAGTCCGAGAGGGAAAACCCGACCCTGAAAACTATGTCAAATGCGGCTACTGGAAGGCTCGGAATGTCCGGAGGGGAAAAATCTATGTAGTTGAACGAACTGAGTCGTGTGTTACTAAGAGAGAGTATTCGTACGAATTCTCCCGCCCCCTGACAGAGGACGTGGTTGAGTTCTTAAGACCCTTTGGAAAAATTCGCATGTTTGCCATAAATGGCAAGACATGTTTTACTGTTGGTAATCAGAACCCGTTCCTAATCAGTGGAATAATCGGAGACACAGAGATCAGTATTTCGTTCGCTGTACAAGGCAAAGATGAAGAGCTCATTAAGAGGAGAGTTGAAAGGCAGATCGAGAAATACCTAAACTGTGTCGGCTGTGGCGGGTGTCTGGGCGTATGTCCAGTAGGTGCGATCTCCATAACTCAGAGACGATTCGCCATAAACGACGGAAAGTGCACTAGGTGTGGCAAATGTACCACCCGCACTTATATCGAGCGAGGATGTGTAGCTATTGGCTATCGTGGCAGCCAAAGAGCCATAAAGAGGATAGGAGATAAGGAGTGACTACACCCTTTCAGAACTTCAGGCTGGACCTTGGTAGTATTGCCAATGTCATCTCTTTGATAGCCATTGGCACCAACCTTTTGCCCGAACTCGCAGCGACTCTGGGTATGGGTGAAAGGAAAGTTCGAGATTTGTTTGAATGGTGTCACCACCTAGGCCTCCTTGTTGAGAAGTCTAGAAACGCCCCTCAATGTTTGACTAATCTGGGATATTCTCTGTCCACTCGTCAAGGCTGGCTGAACCAACTTTCAATACTAGATATTCTATATGCTTCCCTCGTGGCAAGGCACAAGATAGTCAACAGAATAGTCAATGAACTGGGATACAACACATCTTTGCGATTTTCACCTCAATTCTCTATGCAAGAATATCGAGGTTTTCTTGTTTCTCTGACACACCAGGTAGTAGACGCTAAGGCCAAAGTGGTTTTAGATCGTGGTTCGACATTCTTGAATGCTCTAGCACAGCCGTCGGGCTTTGGCAAACTGATGATGTTTTCCCTGGCGGAAGACCGTCTATATGTAAGAGTTCAACCTAGATTCCCTGCATGGCAGTCGGCTGCTTATATCCTCTACGATTCGTGGCCGGAAAACGTATCCAGAGTAAAAATAAGCGAAGTGGTCAGCGGGCCAAACAGCCTGGGGCGCATCTTCTTTCTGACAGAACCCCAGGTTATGGTCTTGCTTTCTAAACTGGAGCAGGAACGCGCCCTCGCCCTGGAGATTGTCGCCGACCTGAACCAGATCGGACTGAATCCGGCCATGAAGGCCGAGGGCTTCTTGGAGATGCTCATCCATGACCAGGGTTGACCGGCCAAGATGGCCGCTTACACCGTCCCAGCAGGAGCGGTACGAAGCGATATATGCCACACTGACGGGCATCTGTGGTAGCCATCGCCCTTTCCTGCTCACAGGTGACGTGGGTGTGGGCAAGACGTTTCTCGCCCGTAGGTTAGCCGCTGGTATCCCTGCCGCCTACTGCAATATTGCGCAAGACCATCTACCCCAACTACTGGCGCAGCATAGCCTACATGATCTGACGCCTGAGGCCGTGGTCAGGTTTGTGAAGGGGCTGGTTGAGCAGGGTCCCATTTCAGAAACATCCTCTGCGATTGTCGACGGCTTTGAGCCATTGCTGAGCATGTGGGCCACTGAGCACCCCAAGGTCACATTCAACTTCCTCGTTGCTCTCAGCCGGACCATTCTGGACCGTCCGCTGCTGGTGGTGGTGCAGACTTCCGCTCATTTGCCCTACGACGCATTACGGAATGACGCTTTATGGCCTCCCGAACGTCGCTTTCGCCTGGAATTGACCCTGGCGGACAAAGAAACGATAGCCAAAACCTGGGGTGTGGACCCGGTACGTGGGCACGTATCGCCCAACTTGTATGAACTGCTAGCTACCAGGCTGGAGAGGTAAAGTATGGACAAGCCACTCTTAATCAAGGACGTAACCACCCTGACCCGCTTCGAGCCGGCCATCAAACTCCAAGCGATCAGCGCCGACTGGAAAGATCACTACTTCCATGATTACATCCTTACCGAAGGCCTGGCCGACGTGTACGAGAAAATACTTTCCAGCATTCTGAGCGATGGGTGGGGCAGTACAGCCAGCACCTTGCCGGCCGAACGGCGGCGCGCGCACTTGCTCAGTGCCCAATATGGTACAGGCAAGAGTTACTTCCTCACCATTCTGTCGGCCCTTCTAGACTCTGGGGGCAACGCAGTCAGGCTTCAGACAGCAAAGGAGAAATTTGGGAATTTCCGCGAAGTACAGGACCTACTGGGTCAGCTCTCAGATAAAAGGTTTCTGGTCATCCAGGTCAGTGCTGAGGACAAAGGAGACATCCGCTTCAAAGAGCTCCTGGTGCGCAGTCTGCTGGACCAGGTATCCAAGGTGTCGCCGGACGCTGTTTTCTCCAACGAGTATACCGAGGCCGCTAACCACCTGGCAGAGCTGGAGTCATTGCCCATCGGTTCTGTTTTTGCCCGTGCATTGGACGAGCAATTTGGACTTTCGTTGCAACAGTTACGCGCCAAACTGGACAGCTATGACCGGGATGGTCTACACACTTACTACCAAGCATGCGAACGTGCTTTAGGACGTAAAGTAAGCCGTGACGTCCTGGATCTGGAAACCACTTTTCGTGAAGCTCTGGACTTGTTGGAGCCTAAAGGGTATACCCACATTGCTATATTGATTGACGAGCTGACTGCCTACCTCAATGCGTCTGCTGGGCACCATTCTTTGGCTGAGACATTAGGGGAATTGCAGGGCTTTGCCGCTTATTGCAATAGACCCGCGAGTCATTGTTTGTTTATCGGTGCTATGCACGTATCAGTGGAGATATTCCTAAAAGAGCGGTCGCAGCAGAGGGACTTTGACAAGATGCGGGGTCGTTTTGATGAGCATGCCTTCCCACTCTACTCCAGCAAATTGTTGGCCGGTGTGTTCAAGCCAAAGGACAACTTTGATCAGGCAATGAAGAGCCATCGTGACCAGGTTGAAGAACTCACCGACCTGATTGAAACCTTCAACATGATAGATGACGGCCGGCCTATGAAACTCTCGGATTTTTTTCCGTTGCATCCCGCCGTAGCTCATTACCTGCCGCGCATTTCCCGCGAACTGGGTCAGGCCGAGCGTACCTCGTTTGGATTCATAGACGAGGTGGTTCGCAAGAAGCTCGACGAACCGCTGGTCTGTGGAGGGCGACTGAACCTGGTGACACTTGACCAGGTATTCGACTATTTCTTACCCGCTATGGAACAGAGGGAATCCTATCTGCAAGTCATCACTGCCTACAATGTGGTTCAAAGCAGGTTTCCGGATCCTGTGGCCCATAGAACCTTTAAGCCGCTGGCGTTGCTGTGGATAGCCAGCCGGGTTCGTTCGGAAGAGGCCCAATACCTGCAGACCGATCTATCCGGTGAACAGGTTGCTGATTTCATCGGCGCCGAAGATAGTTTGGCGGTAACAGAGGCGCTGAACAGTTTGTGCGCGACAGGCCATGTATACTTTGATAGGTCTACCGAGAGGTACTTTTATGTCTACGGTGACGTCGGTTGGGACCTGGAGAGCGAGATCCAGGAGAAGATGGTTGACGTAGACGCTGACGAGGTTCTGCAGGGCGAACTATTGGCTTTGGGATCCCGCGTTGATCTGAATGTGCCGGCTGCCGTGACGGTCAAAGTAGAACGTGGGGTTGAGTCCCAGTGGGTGGACATCGAACACCTCAAGGAGATCACTTCTGTAAAACCGAAGCGTGTCACCGACGGTAAGGTTGTATTTGTCGTGCCCCGTCTTGGCGAAGCTGAAAGCTATGAAGCCATGTTTAGCGATGTAGCCCTGAAAGCCCGTGGATTGTCGGCGCCCAACGTCATAATAGCCGTGCCTAAAAAAGCGGATATGCTCAACCCAATGGAATTGAAGCGCTACCGTGCACTTCAGGAGATTGGCAGGCAACTGGACGGTGGCAAACCCGGTACTGCCGGAGAGCTTCGTGTTCGGCTCATGCGAGCCAGATCCTCTGAAGTCCAGGCACGCGTACAGCGCGACGTTGAGGAGTTTGGACAGGCTTCTAATTTCATCTTCTTTGTCAACCACCAACCCCAAGAAGCACAAGACTTGAACACAGTACTCGTAGATATGTTTGAGCGGTACTACTACAAGTTTCCCAAAGTCAGGGTGGAACGTATCACCGGACGCAGTACAACCAATGCTCTGATTGACAACTGCATCGCCAATCCACGGAAAACCTTCTCTGGGGATACATCTGAGGTGGCCCGTCAGGCTCGAGATACGCTGCAGGTGCTCGGCCTTTGTAGCTGGGACAAAGCCGCCGGAGGCCAGTATGTGGTTGAACCGAAGGAGCCTGAGCCGGGCAGTGAGGGATACGAGATCTGGAAGATTGTGCTCGACACCTTGACAGACGCTTCGGCCCCCTTTGCGACTTTGTATGAGCGTTTGAGCGCTCCCCCCTGCGGCCTGCCCGACTACATGGTTGAGTTGTACATCGCTGCAGTCGTCGCACACAAAAAAGTCCATGTCCTGGACCAGAGTGGTGCGATGCCACCGGTCAGCAAAGGGCTTGTCGCGGGTATTACCAAGCAGAAAGACAAGGGTTATCGAGTCTTGCCAGCTCAGAGGACAGAGGTCCCTTACATTTACATTTGCTCGGTATGGCAGGCAATTGACGAGCCATTAGGTCTACGACACTACCAGGAATTGCAGAAGAACCTAAGCCGAACCGTTACCGTTGACGACCAGAAAACGTGGCTCAGCCTCAAAGCGGACGCCAGGAACTTGCTGCAGAACCGCCTGGTCCGGGTGACAGAGAACCTGAAGATTATTGAGGCGGAGAGCACACCTTTAACAACACTGGTGAGCCACCTGGAGCGGCTCATGCCGCTCTTGCCGGCGGCGCAGGGCTTTGAGCAGTTAGCTACGCTGGGCCAAGAGCTATCTGATGTGCAAGTCAGTGCTAACCCTGACGCTGCTGCTTTGGCTGTTCGTCAGGTCATGGAGGCCACTGAGCGGTTCCTGGACGATTGGGAGACGCTTCAGTCCGCTTACCGACAGTACCAGCGGTTGCAGCAGGTTATTGACCTGGAACACTTGGGCACTCTGGGGCGAAGCGTTGAAAAAGCGTGGCAGGCGTATCGTTCGGACGCGCTTTCGGCAGAGAAGCATCAGGCATTCATCGAGCAGTTTGAAAAGTTGTGGCAGCAGTACGCCGAACAATACGTGAACGAACATAATCTTGTGGCGAAGGCAAGGGCAAACTATGGTAGACAGGTCGAACAGTCGTCAGCCTATGCTCTGGTGAGTGAGTTCAGCCAGTTTGGCTTTGGTGGTATAACCACAAGATCTAGTTTTGACGCCCGGATTGGCGAGGAGCGGCAGCGAACATGCCAGCCGCTGACAGAGAATTCCGTGCGTGACTATCGGCAATTCGGAAAGGCAATCTGCTCCTGTGGCTACCGGCTTGGTGCACACACCGAGATTCTGGCACAGCTTCAGGAAAGCGAAGCCAGTCTCATCATCAGTGTCAATAACGCATTAGATAGCTACTTGGTCAAACTTGGTCAATCGCTGGTGGCCGAGAGCATCCAGGTCTATGTCAGAGAACAAGCCTCGGCCGAAGAAAGGACAACACTGGCCAGTGTCCAAGACCTGATGAGCAAAGGCCGGGAGATGAATGAGGCCCAGTACAAGAAACTGCGCGCTTTGCTTCCTGACCTCAGGCTAGCCCTGTCAAAAGCGTCAGGCTACGTCAAGCAACAGGCCAGGAAACGAGAAGAACTCCAGAGGCAGTTGGAGGAAGAAGAGCGGCAGAAACGCATCCCGCGCATCCCGACAACTCAATTGGGTGAGGCAGTCCGATCTTTCCTGCTAGATAGCGGTTTGGACACAATGACACTGAAAGACCTAGAGGAACGGCTGGGGCTCTGGCTACAAGAGATTGCCAGGGAGTTCAAGCCGCAGAGATAGTTGAGCGAGCAAGTCATGAAGCACCCTGGGCTGATCAAAATCTACTTTGACCAATATGCCAGTCGAAAAGGCGTTGACGATGAGGCAATTATCGTCAACGATGTTCAGTCCTATGCCGCCGCTCGTCAGGCTATCGAAAAGATGAAGGCCGGGGAGATCAGTGCTCCGCTGACCATCATCGTGCGCTCTCGCCACTTTTCAGCCGGTTTTCACGACTTGATCCTGCTGGGCGATCTGGTTCAGAGTACGCACATTGCTCCACGAGATGAGATTGCCAGGGTATTTCATATCCAGCTGCCTAACGATCTCACCGATCACGACCTGATCACCTTGGGTGTCGAAAGCCCGGCTGACCTGCTGGCCGCTGCTGACCCCCAGGGGATCCGTGATCAACTCTCCCTTGAGGATGCCCTCCTTGTGAAAGCCTTTGGCAGCCGTGTCTTCAGAATTGACACGGTTTTTGACTTTGACGACTGGTTCAAGGATCTGATTGCTCAACTGTATTCTGAGGAGGCAGCCTTCAAACGTGGCTGGAGCGTTGCTTATGTGCAGCATTTGGTCAGGGAAAGGACAAGGGCGATCCTTGAACGCTTTGGGAAAGAAAACCTTTTGACCTTCGTCACAGGCGTGGTACAGCGGAATGCACGGTGCGAGGCCCAAGCCTATCTGAATCAACTGGCTGTACGTTACTGGTTACGCAACTATCCCAAACTGGCGCGCAAGGCCGTAACTGATAATCTGACGGATCGGGTTGGGCAATGGCAAGACGTCGAAGGTGAGACGGCCATTCTGGATGCTCTGGCTCCCTGGTGCGAGCCGTTCTATAGCCAGACCGAGAATCCCTTGATCGAGCGGCTGGAACAGGTCTTGACTTTGCTGTTGGATGAAGGCGATCTGATTGAGGAACAAGATGTGGGCCGATATATTCAGCGGACATCAGGCCGTTTCGCAGCAGAGTACAATGCCGCTCAAGTGCGGCTGGGGAAGTTGCTTTTCGAGCAGCACAACATCGGCACCGCGTGGGAACAGCGGTCTCGATTCTCGGAGTATTCTGCTCAGTTAGATTCTCACTTCCTGCCCCTCTTTCAAAGAACCGGCCAACCGGCGAAGAGGGTGAGTTGGGTCAATGTTCTTCTGGAATTCAGTGATGTCATAAGGCACCTGGACGAAGCCGCGCCTTCCCATTGGCCCGATTGGCTGGCTACGTATGAACTGCTCATCACGGCCAGGCGTCTCAAAAGGGAAGCGCAAGAAGTCGTGCCCACTTCATATACTGCACAATTGGAGAACCAGGCTGCGTTGTTCTCCGCGCTCGATGAAAGGCTGAACAGCAAGTTTGCCGACTGGCTACTTGGAGAGTATCCTCAATTGGTGTCTTCTGGTGTGCACCATCCACCGCTGGTAATGAACGCTGCACGGATGGCTTTGGACAGTGTGGCCAAAGGGAGTAGGGTTATCCTCTTGGTACTGGATGCGCTGGACTGGGAACTGTGGCGGCATCTCCGTAGCACGCTTGCCAGGCAAGGCTTTGTCGTCCAGGGCAACGAAGCGGGGCTGGCTATGGTGCCAACTATTACCGAGTTTTCTCGACGTGCCATCTTTGGGGGCTTGCCGCCTCGTAGCCTGGCCAATTTTGTGGATGACATCTATGGGACTGACATCTCGCCACAGGAAGAGGCCAAGACCCTGGCCCGGGCCCTGGGTTACCTCGGGCATATTGACCAACTAAAAGCACTGCCAGACAACAAGCACATTCAATACCTCGCCGGCAAATTGGTCTATGTGAATGGCAGCGAGAAGGATTTCCGTCAGGCTCTGAAACTTGACGCCAGGTGTTACGCTTTTGTCTATGCTGAGATAGACTCTCATATCCACGACTCCAAGCTGGCAGAGTCCGAGCTGAAAAAGACGGTACGGCAGTGGCTGGAGCACCTGGTAGGGGAGATCTTGAAGGGAATTCGCCAAAGCCCATCACTCCGCGAAGCGGCAGATCTCTCGATCATCGTTGCCAGCGATCACGGATTCCTTAATGTGTCTGAGCAAGGTCAGGCTCAGTTTGAGAAACCGTTGAGAGCCTTCCTTGACCTTGAGCGCCATGGCCGACTGGCCATTGTCCGAGTCAAAGGCGAAGGGGACAAAGCGTCTGTGCTGCAAGCGGTCAGAGAGTTCCATAATAGGCATTTTGCGGCCTGGCATGTCATCTGGCGCGAGCAGAGTGAACAATTTGCGCTGGCTGAATTCAGCCCCAGTGAAGGCGAAGTGGTTGCCTGGTTTATGCCAAGACTTTTACAGTACGTGAGCAGAGGCAAGGGCAATTATGTGCACGGCGGGCTGTCCATGTACGAGACAATCGTCCCTATAACCATACTGAGCAGAGGTAAACTGGAGTTGGAGGCCCCTGTGATTACTCTAACCGGGCAACTGGTCAGTGAGGAAGAAAGCGCGCTCTCCATCGCGGTTCTCAACCAGAATGAACAGCCACTGCAGGACATAGTGATAGATATTCCGGAGTTAGGTCTTAGAGGGTGCCAGGCTGGGAATGTTGAGCCTGGCAACGTGGGAAAGTTGATTGTGCCAGTTGTCCCACCTAGATCGGGTGACATTCCTGTCCAGGTCGTGCTTGATGGAGAGATTGGTGGTGTGAGAAAGCGTTTTGAGGAGACGCGCATCCTGGCCGTACAGCCAGGGCGTCGAGAAAGGATGCGTCTGTCCACTCGCCGTACCTTTGGCGAAGAAGATGAATGGTAGGAGATAGTTATATGACGCCAGTGGATGCGCAATCCATAACGCGAGGCACTGAGTGGAGCAGGCGGCTGGCCGAAGTCTACCCGGGGGCTGTGGTAAACAAGTCCCTTGGTCTACGCCACGAAGTCAGCCAGTTGCCACGCTTTGTATCCGAGTGGTTGATCGGCAAGTTCTGCGAAACAGGAGACACCAGGGAAAATCTGGCTGAAATGGATGCTTACGTCCGCGCCCACTATGTGGAGCGCAAGCAAAAGAACATAGCCTTGCATCGCTTAGAACAGGAAGGAGAGATCAAGCTCATTGACGCCTACAAGGTTAGAATAGATCTGTCCAAGCCCGAGGATCAACGGTACAAGTTAGAGATCCCCTCTCTGGGATTGTTTGACGCAAAGGTCGAAAGGCACGTCATAGACTCTCACCCACGCATGCTGGTAGATGGTGTTTGGGGAATGGGACAACTGTTATATAACGGCGAAACAGGTGAGGTGATCCTTGCTCAATTCCGTCCGTTCCAACTGTCTAACGTGGACTTGGCCGCTTTTCAGGAGGGACGTACCCACTTCTCGACTGAAGAGTGGCAGAAAACACTTGTGAGTAGCACTGGCCTCAATCCTGATGCTTATTCTGCGGGAGGCATGCTACACATCATCTCGCGGATGGTGCCTTTAGTCGAGAAGAATGCTCATCTGATAGAGCTAGGACCGCCTGGTACTGGCAAGACCTACTTGTTCGACAAAATCTCGGTCTATTCCCGCGTGATCTCGGGTAGCGTGGTTAGCCCGGCCGTGCTGTTTTACAATATCCGTGACAAGACTTCTGGCCTGCTGGCCTACTATGATGTCGTTGTCTTTGACGAAATTGACAAGGTCGGTCACGGCCTTCAGAATGAAGTTGTGAACAAGTTACTCAAGTTCATGGCTGACGGCTCTTATGACCGAGGCGATGTAGAGATCCCCAGCGCGGCTTCGGTTGTCCTCGTTGGCAACCTACCTCCTCTCAATCAGGAATATGAATCTGTGCCTTGCTTTGAGCTTCTTCCTTCCTCCATGCAACATAAGGCCTTTCTGGATAGGCTGGCCGGCTTTATACCCGGCTGGGAGATCGGCAGGATTGGCCAGCGACAGGAACACCTGACGCCGTATAATGGTTTTGCCGCTGACTACTTTTGTGAGATACTGCATCTCCTCAGAGGACTTAACTATCAGAACTACATTGACCGATACGTAGAATTGGAAAACGCCAACATTCGCGACGAGAAAGGGATTAAGACTATCGCCAGTGGCCTACTTAAACTACTACACCCTGATGGCAACTTTGGACCAGAAGAAGTAAGGAAATGTGTCGAACAGGCCGTCAAGTATCGCCAGCGGGTGATCAATCAGCGATACGTCCTATACCGTGATCCTGGGGACGCGAAACGTATCACGTTTCGCGCACGAACAGGAGGAGAAACCCTGTGACCGTCGAGTCAGGGCCGGCAAGTTTCAAGGAACGTGTTACTGAAGGTAGCCGTATGCGGGCTTACCAGAACAACCTGTTCGTTATGGAGTTCTCCGCTCCCGGTCGAGTAGAGCCCCTAGTTGTTGAACTCCTGCAGTCAGAACAATATGACATCACATCGGTTAACCCCATCACCATTGAGGACCTTGATAAAGGGCCGCGAAAAGGCACCTTTATTATCCGACCCAATAACGCTGGAACAATTACCCTGAATTTCAGAATCGGGGACAAGGTAAAGACACACTCCGCCAGTGCGCACCCGGAGAATCCTTATGTTTTTGGCGAGCCAATCAAAGACGAACGCTTGTTTTTTGGGCGGATGGCTGAACTGACCGAGATCCATCGTGGTGTCACCAAGCGCAATAAGCAGAATTTCCTGGTCACTGGCCCTCGTCGGGCAGGCAAGACAAGCCTGCTTTTCCAACTTAAGGCCAGGTTGCAGTTTCCGTTCGTCTCCCTGATGCTGACACCAGAGAAAATGGGGCATGAGCATCACCAGATGTTTAGATCTATTCTCCTCCAATTGCGAGAGGAAGTGCAGGAGAACCTGGGCGAAGAACCGCTGCCTTTGAGCTGGGACGTGAAGGCAGCCACTGGCGAGACCTCGATTGATCTATTCAACTTCTACTTTGAGCGTGACCTCAAGAAGCATTTGGCCTGGTTGGCGAATATCAGCGAAGAGGCCAGAGTTGTCCTACTACTGGACGAGGCGAATTTTCTGCTGACCAATTCTCTACCAGAACGAGTGATTCATGACTCACGTCAGGGATTCCTACGTCACCTGCTGCAGACCTATGACCGTATCGCCTGCGTTATGGCGGGCACACCCCAGGTCCTGAAAATGACTGGCGTGACCTCACCTCTTTACAACATCTTCTCCGGCGTTAAGCTGAAAGTATTCTCGCGCGAAGAAACGGGAATGCTGATCAGAGGGCCTGCGCAACAGATCGGCGTTAGATTTGAGGATGACGCTGTTGCCAAGATCATTGAGTATGGTGGCTGTTCACCTTATTACACCCAAGCTCTCTGTTTCCTCTCATTAGAAAATATGTATGGGGAGACCCAGAGAGTGGCTGATCTGGAAGAGACATTGACCATCACAGTCCCACACGTAGATGTAGCCGTTCGTAGAGTCCTTGACACGGTCGGCTATGGCTTGCAGTCGTTGTGGGACGCATTGGAGTCAGACGAGAGGGACGCTCTAAGAAGCATGCTACCTGGGCCAGTTATCGTCAACCAACACAATAGGGATGTGGTTTCCAGGTTGGTTGAGATGAACCTGGTCAGTGAGGTCACGCGAGACCAAGGCACACCCGCGCAAAAGACTTTCGCCAGCATCAAGGCCAGACTAGACGAGGAGTGGCTTAGCGGGCAGGAGGGATGAGAGATGTCGTCACCCTACTTTGTTGCTGTAGACCCCTCTTCTTCCAAGCTACGTATGTTCTTTGGGCGTAGGAAGGAGATCCGGGCGATTACCAGCCACCTGTGGAAGGGTGACTCAGTCTTACTCATCGGCGAAAGGCGGATGGGTAAGACCTTCTTATTATACATGATTGGCAATCCTGCCGAGATGGGAGCTGATTTCTATGAAAACTTGCTGGACCGGCAAACTGGCGCTCTTTTGGCAGAGCTTCGCCGCTCTACAGCCTCATATCGCTGGGCGTTTATAGATTTGCTTGGCCTCACAAGTGCTTCCGGTTTCTACTTTCAGGTTCTGGCGCAACTTGCAGGAGAGCAAACCGAGCGGCTGGCAGCCCTGTCACCTATAGCTCCCAGGACTTTTGTGAATGAGCTGACAAGCCTGTCGGATGATCTGTCTCGCAGAGAGCAAAGAGCAGTTGTATTGGTAGATGAGAGTGAGAAACTCCTGAGCCTGGATGAGAGCGCGGATATCTTCGCCTGCCTTAAGGCTGCTGTGCAGCGGTGTGATGCTATAGACTTCCTCTTGGCGGGCGATATTAAGCCACATCAGACCACTCCAGAGTTTCAGAATCTACAGGGTGTGCTTCATCCCATTCATCTTGCCCCTCTGGACTTCGCCGATGCTGAAGCTCTTGTTCGGATTCCGGTGAAAGGTAGTTTGTCATTCGAGGATTCGGCCTTGCAACGAATCCTCGAGCTTACCGGACGCAAACCCTGCCTGGTTCAGATCTTGTGCGATCATCTTTACGAGTTCGTCGCTCAAGAGAATAGTGACGAAGTCTACATCACGCTAGCCGATTTCGACCGTCTATGGGAATCTGAGTTGCGCAGCAAAGTGTTCGAGAGTTTCGATGGCGCACTAAGAGACTTTTTCGATGGTCTGCAGGGTGACGAACGGGACATCTTTTGCTTCCTTGCACACAAACCTCTAGCAACTGTGGACAACATCGTCGAAGCACTTGGGATCGAACCTGCGTGTGCCCGAAAGGGTATTGATAGGCTCCACAGATCGCACAGGATAGAGAAAGTGGCGTCTGGTTTCCGCATAAGCGCGAGAATTGTCGAGGAATTTGGAGTTCGCTTTGTTGTTCCTCCTGTGGCCAGGCTCGAACTACCCGAAGTTCAGACATTGGCAGATATGTTGACAGGTGAAAGCACTACTCTCGAATACAAAGCGAGCATGCGATGGGATCTCTGCACAAAGCAAGTGAACCCAGACCTTGAAAAAGCCATTGCTAAGACTGTTGCTGGGTTCTTGAACAGCGAAGGAGGCACGCTCCTCATAGGTGTAACAGATGATCGTACCGTGCTGGGCATTGGGAATGACCTGAAGACCCTGGGGCAACGAAGGGATAAAGACGGCTATGAGCAGAAATTGCGCCAGGTACTCACCAATGCCCTGGGGCCAGAGTTCTGCCAGTACCAGCACGTTTCATTTGAGGAGCACGAGGGCAAGACCGTCTGTATCGTTCGGACAAGACGGAGTCCGAAGCCGGTCTACTTCACGGACAAGACCGCCAAAGAGTTCTATATTCGTGTCGGTAACACGACCAAACCACTTGACATGCAAGCTGCCCACAATTACATCAGCATGCACTGGCCGCTATCCCCGTTTCCTCCGAAGTAGCTGTCGAAATTGCAGCAGTTGTGTGGAATCTTTGCTCACAAGTTCGTAGCCAAAACTATTGACAGCGCCAGCATGACCCCGTATAATGATGGTGCTTTTTGATTCCATTTCCATCCGCACGCGTACGGTTGAGCCATAAGTGAAACGACGCTCCCCTCTGCACGTGCGAACTCCGCAGCACGGTCGAGCGAGTCTCCCCTCTGCTGCGGGGGCGATGTACGGTCGAGCCTGACGACGCTCCCCTCTGCATCGCAAACGAGAGTAGAGTAATCGGCTGGCCGGGGTCGCAAAAAGAGAGAAGCGGCGCTGGCTGGTAGTGGTTCAGGAGAAACCCTCGTTGGGGCAACCGCAGCAGGTCGTGAGAACCCTTACGCCTGCGCTACGGAGCCTGCCCTGGCGGGGGGTTTTCTGTGTCTATCGGGGTAAAGCGATGAGCAAAGAAGCAGGCTGGATCGCCACGCTGCTGGCCGTGCTGCTGATCGTCGTGGCACTTTTGTCGCCACGGGCAGCGGGCCGGCTACCGACACTGGAAGAAGTGGAGAGGCCGCCAGCGACGATCTGTAACGTGCCGCTGATCGGGCCGCTCTTCGGCCAGGTGCAGCGGCTGGTGACCAGGGCCGCCTGGCAGTTGGAGACGATCCCAATCGAATAGAGGCGCAGGGAGATCGGCGAGGGCCAGACAGCAATGGAGCTAGCCAGCCCCTTCGAGGGCCTCTTTCGCTCAGAGCGACGTGAGGTTACTTTTCAGGCCATCCGCCAACCGGCCGTAGGCCTGCCACTCGCGGCCATAAGGGTCGGCGGCCAACTGCGCTTCCTCGGGCGTCAACTCACCCAGAAAAGCATAGGCCCGTTGCACCTCTCGGATGATCTCGTCGGGAGTGGCCAGCCGGTCGCGTCGCACCAGGCGGCTCAGATCCGACCAGTCATACTTGCTCTTCGGCAGGCCGGCCAGAAAGGCGACCGGATCCAAGGCGTAGCGCGTTTCCCAACACTTGATGACCGCAACCCGTCGCACCACCCCGTGATCGTACGGCTGACGGGCAAACTGGTACAGGTCGTAGAGATCCCGCACGCGGCTACGCTGGGCCGCCGCACGAATCTTCTCGCCGATGACTTCGTGCATCTGCAAGGCCGGCACGTCCGGGGGGGCGAATTCCAGCCAGTCGAAATATCGCTCACGGCGCAGCGGCGTGGTCACGACCGGTAAGAGCGGCTGGGCGCGCAGGCTGACCTGGATGCCGAAGTGGCCGGCAGTCATCCAGGCGTGGCTGTAGGTGACCTCTGCGCCGCACGAGTCCTCGGTCGCATAGTAGTCGGAACTGGGAACGGTGAATGGGAGCCTACCTGGATTTCAGCCATCAACTCCTGGCGCGGGACGTTGTCCACGATGCGCCAGGCGGCGTCATAAGCGCCACCGGTCCCCCACCGGCCGGGGCGGCCCAGGTAGGGCGTGCTCTTGCCTGCGCCTGCCAGGAGGCGGTCGCGTACAGGTGCCTCCAGGGGCAGGCGGAGCAGATCGGCCAGGTAGCCCAAGCGTTGCACGAGCGCCTGGGACCGCATGCGCAGGGCGTAGCCGGCCAGCCGCTCCCAATCCAACCGCCTCTGGCCGCGCCAGAGCATCGCGGCGATCTCCGGCACGTCGCCCGCGTACGCCGGCCGGTCGAGCGCGTCCACGATGGTCTTCTCCGGCTCCGCCATCATCACCCGGCTGCCGTAAGCGTCTACCTCGACTGCGCCGAAGAACTTGTAGGCCGGCTGGACGACCAGCCGGTACGTTTTGCCGCGCACGTCGAGCACCCGGCGTGCCTTGCGCGTGGTGGTGGCGATGTAGACCGTGACCGCAGCCTGGGTGGAAAGGCCCCAGAAAAAGGCGGCCGTGGCAAAGGAGAAGTAGTAGGGGGTCACCAGCACGCTGCCGATGAACAGGGGGTTGGTGTCGGGGAAGGCGTGTTCGCCCCGTTCAGCAGGGATCAACTCGTACTTGCCGGGCGTGATGGGGGTCAGCCAGCGACGCTGGGCCAGGCGATGAAGCACCTGGCGAGCGTGATCGTAGGAGCAGTCCAGAATCGCCATCGCTTCCTCGGCGGTGACCACCGGCTGCTTTTCCCACTCCAGGTGCAGGATCAGCCTGGCTTCGAGGGGCGAAAGAGAACGGGATACCATCGTCGTCCTTCTTAGCACGATCTGCTTTTGTGACGAATCTCGTCACAAAACGTGATTCGCGTAAGTAGATTATACCCCTGACGGCGCAGGAGTCAAGGCCGCGGGGGAGCCCGCTCCACTGGGTACGGCAAGTCCAAATCCCAATCTACCGAACTGGTGCGCCCGCTTGCGCCGGCAGGAAGGTGGGTGTAGA
>Ga0315296_10001303_pt1 | contig 21773 bp, 9 predicted proteins | sample YL17G14_18_MG_FD_203921 | JGI IMG/M metagenome (GOLD analysis project Ga0315296, IMG submission 203921) | Sediment microbial communities from Yellowstone Lake, YNP, Wyoming, USA - YL17G14_18 | ecosystem: Environmental > Aquatic > Freshwater > Lake > Sediment | place: USA: Wyoming | collected...
AACAAGAACCACAGAGTTGACATCATCTGCTCCTGATACACCAACACTTAATCCTGTTTCTAAATCAGTAATATTAGCAGAATTGCCATTACTCCAGTTAGCATCTTTTGTGTAAATAACAGATTCTGGAATTAAAGCATTAGCATCAACATATACAAAAACTGCACGGTTTTTTGAAGTTGCTTCCCATCCGCAGTCAATAAGCACAGGAGGAACATCACTTTCGCATGCAGCATCTCCAGTTGGAGGTGCGGGAGTTGTTTGTACTGAAGAGCCACTCCACATTCTTACATCAATAGAATCACCAAAACCTTCAACAATTATCCCAATATAATCATGATTCAGTCTTGTGTAGGGAGTGCTTCCGCATACTTCTACCACAGTTTGATTGCCTGCTTCAGTTAATGTGGTAAGTGAGCCAATGTTTGCCCAGGCTTTTGTTGAAGCAGTGTAAGTGTAGCCATATACAGCAGTTGTTGCGCTTGTTGTGTTTCCATAAACAAGCAAGCCATCTCCAGAACTGCCTTCCCACGCAAAGTCAAAGCTTTTTCTGTCTGCCAAAGGCAGTACAGCAGTGATTAAAGTTGCTGAATTAAATGAAGTGCCATTCCATAAAGCCATGCATAAGTCAAGGTTAGAGTCAGCAACACCGAGCATTATATCGTGTGAGTTAGCTTTAGGATACAAATAAATCCATTCACCAGTTCCTGTAGTGCTAGTGCATCCACTAAGTGAAAGTGTTTGCTCTGCACTTAAAGTCGCACCATCCCATGTTCTGTAATAGACATTTGTGTCTGCTGTTGAGTTGTCATAAACAACAACACATGCACTATCGACTAGGTCACCGCAGGCAACATCAAACTGCCTTGAAAGAACATTAGCCAAAGCACCTGTAAGCTGTGTGTTATTGCTCCAAGCAAAAGAATTCCAGTTGTAAACCTCAAAATTAATGTCCAAGTCAGTAGCTTCGCTTGCAAGAAGTATAGATTCATTTCTCTGCCTTACTGAAACAAAGCGCATCCAAGCTAAGCTGTTTCCATAGTCAGTTGCTATTGCTTCCACTCCATTTAGCGCAGTTCCTGTCCAATTGCGCTGATAAGGCCTTCCTGCTGTTGCAGTATCAGCATAAACGAACAAACCCTTGCCTGTAAGTTGGTCATGTATATAATCAAATTCCAAAAAGCTTTCATTGCTCTCGCCAAAAATCTTGAAATCAAATTCATCACTTGGCTCTTGCACATTTCCAAGAGTGATGTAAATCCACTCGCCTGATGCAGAACCTATAACTCCAGAAGAGCCTAACACAGGACTTGTTGTGTTTACATTATAAACCTCAAAATATGTGTTGTCTGAATTATTATTTCTTACAAAAACATCAATAACATTTCCATTGCTTAGATTTTTTTCATAAGTAACTCTCACATATTCACTATTGTTAATTGTTTCACTCCAGACATCATCTAATGCTTTAACTTCTTCATAAATGTCAGAGATGAATTCTTTATTGCTATCAAGATGCTCTGCTTTTGTTATTATGATTATCTCAAAAGTTTGTTCAGACAAAGAAGGAACTATCCATTCAATATAATCATAGATTCCATTGTTATCTTTATCTTCAATTTTTGTCGGGGTTATATAAGAATTATTTTCAACCCATCTGATTTTCAGGCGAGAAGGATTATTTATGTTGAGAGTTTCAGATAAGTTTGTAAAAGCTAAAACATTTTCATAATGAATCGTTTCTGGTCCGATGATTTTAACTTGTTTTCCTCTTACAATATTTTCTTCAATTGCATATGGTGCAGGAGTCTCGTATTCAATCTCATAATTTGTCGCAGTGTCGTTGATTTCAATTTCCTTAAGTTCTGCTCCAGTATCTATTGCTCTTCCTGTGATTTTTCCAAGATTTCTGAAAAATTTTGAGATAATTGATTCTTTTTCTACTCCAATAACTCCTCCTGTTATACTGAATCCTGCTTCTTGTTTTTCAGAACTAGAACCAAAGGTTCTGTTAACTTTCGCGGATAAATTCGCTTCAGAAGAAAGAAGGGACTCTTCTGGAAACTCACCCATGCTTGGTTGAGTTAGGGAAGGAGTCGAATCTTCTTTTGGAAGAGTCCCTTCTAAATTTTCTCCTGAATATGAAATTTTGTTTACAGAAATGTTTGTGGCTTCTGATGGAAGTCTTATCTTTGCCGTCGCTGGCTTATCTAAGGAAATAGTTTTGGTCCATTTGACTGGCTGGCCAAGAATTGCCTGGTGCTGCATTGTTGTTACAGTTGCATTTGCTTCTGTTACAACCTCGGGAATTTCCTGAACCAAAAATCCTGTAAATCTCGGCTGAATATAAAATCCTATTATAAAAAATAAAAATATTAAAAATAAAGAAAAAAAGAGCACAGAAAATTGTTTTTTTACAATAACTCTTTTTTGCTGTTTAATCTCTTCTTCACATCTCGTGATATAATCATCATAATACTCGAGCCATTCTTGGAGATTCCTTCCTCCTCTCTTCTCATAAACCGCTTCTGTATATTGAGAATAAGAAATATTTTTTTCAACATATCTTTTTCTTAGCCTTAAGAGATATTCAGTAATTTCTTTTTTCTTAGATTCAGCGACCCCTATTCTTTTTTTGAGTTCAACTATAGAAGCTCTTGCTAAACGACTCCTTCCCATTACTTATTATGTATGTATAATTACTTATAAAGATTACTTATTATATATGTATTAGAAATCTATGGAAAACCCTGAATTGTATATCTAAATATAGAATAATCTCTGAAAAATTTCTATTTCTTCATAACTCTCGAATAAATTGTCCAGATGTTTCTCCAGTTTTTTCAGAAAGTTTATATTTGTTAATTAGAATAATCCCCTAACAAATCGTTGATAAAGTTTTTTTGGCTATTGATTATTTTTACAAATTCTTCTTTCTTTAAATTGTTTGCATCAATTCCAGTTAAACTATTCCATAAATTAACCATTTTTTTTGCCCTTTCTCTTTTCTCTTTAATCAGATTTTTTCTCTCTTTAATCTTTATTTTAGAACTTTTCAGCTTTGACTGAATTTTTTTTATTCTGTTCAGCATTATTTTTATCTCGGAAAATACTTTTCTTATTTCATCCTCTCCTTTTAAAACAACCCCTTTTGTTTCAGAATTAAAATTTACTCTTCTTCCTATCTTCCTTATTGTTTTTACCATTATTTTTTAGATAGAACCCCGACTCTTTTATTAATCTCTTTTTTTATATTTTTTTTATTTGATAGATTTAAAGCGACTTTCTTATAAGCTCTTCCTACTTTGCTTCTTGGCTTATAATGGGAAATGGGCTTTCCTTTGATATGTGTGTGATAGATATGATTTGAATATGGGATTATAAAAACCTCTTTCTCTAAAATTCTTTTAGTATCTTTTCTGATTTCTTTGGCGTGATTTTTTCTGAATAAAGAAAATCCCGGTGATTTTGTTATTAATGCCATATCTATGTTTAAATTTAAATTTAATTTTTTAAAGAAATCTCCGAACGAATCTTTGAGGATTTCGATACCTTCAAGTGCAAAAATTCCCGGGTCAAGGACAACAATAATACTGTCTGCCGCAGCCATTCCGTTGATTATGAAATGACTATGAACCGGAGGAGTATCTATCAAGATATAATCATAATATTTTTTTATGTCTTTCAGGGCATTTTTCAGATAAAGGGCATCTGATCTTTTTTGATATGTTTTTAGATTAATCCTGTCTAGATTCTGGTCTGCAGGAACCAGATGCAGATTTTTGATTCCTGTCTCGAGGATAATACTGCTGATTTTTTTTCTTTTGTTTCTCATTATGTCATATATGCTTTCTATAAGGGTTTTTTTGTCTATCCCTAATCCGGAAGTTGCATTTCCCTGAGGATCGAAATCAACAACCAAGACTTTTTCTCCAAATTTTGCAAGCCATCCCGCAATGCTCAGACAAGAAGTAGTTTTTCCAGTGCCTCCCTTATAATGCGCAAATGTTATTATCATTTATATATTTAAGAGTAAACCTATTATAAATTTTTGCAATTTATTTTTATTATTTCTTTGTTGTTCTTGAATAAATTGTCCAGATGTTTCTCTGGTCTCTTTCAAGAAGTTCAGCAATCTCGCTGAATTTCATTTCTTTTTCTTTCAAGTAAATTATTATTGACTCTAGGATTGTTAACTTATCACGCTTAAGTGCTGATAGAGGAATTGTTATCTTGAATTTTTTAATTCTTATTGGTTCAGGTTGCTTTTCAATTGCTTTATGATAAGCTGTCCAGATTGTTCTTTCATCTCTTCCAAGTTCATTTGCAATTTCTTTGTAGTTCATGTTTAGATTTTCTTTCATATATTTGACAAGAGCTTCTAATGCTCCAAGTTCTTTGGAGAAGATTGTTATAGGGATTTCTATTTCTTTTCTGATCAGGCTTAGGATTTCTTTTCTCTTAATACCGTATTCTTCCTGAACAGCCTTGGTTAATTGCTTGATCAAAGTCTCTTTTTCTCCTGAATATTCTATTCTCAATTCGTCTGTTAATCTTATAAGAAGCTTCAAAATCTTATTGTTCTTCTTTAATCTCTTCTTCCTTCTGCCTGCAGGAATTACTGCAACAAGAAGGATTCTTATTTCCCACGCGCCGTAAGCAGATGATGAATATGACTGAGAGGAAATGTCCTGAGGAACCCCTTTAAGGCAGAAGTAAATCTGCTCCTGTCCTGAAGTTGCATTATTGTAATCCAAGGAGTTATTTCCTCTCTGAAGAATTGCAGAGGTTACATTGATTGAAGTTGCATTCTGCATGGTTGTTCCGAAACATCCTTCTGATTCATTTTCAACTGTGAAATTATTTGCAAAAATAAAATAAGTTATGGTTATTTCTCCTCGAAGGTTATAAGCAGTTACATTAATGTTTAATGGTTCAGCATTTCCAGAATTGTTTATTGTTATAGGATCATCAGTTGAGCCCATATCTGTGTCAGCAAGATTTATTTCATCCCAGTTTATTGCATTCGGAGACATGACCATTGCTGTTAATAAATTATAAGCGAAAGTTGTAGATGAATTTTCTGCATATTCTGCAGAATTATCTTTAATCGTTGCATTTATTGTCCATGCACCATTCTGGTCAAAGTACCACATATCAATTGTACATGTGAATGTTATGCTGTTTGTTGAGGCATTTCTTGCCGTACAAGAGGTATTGCTTCTTGTATTTTCTCCTGCCCTCTGGAAATAAGCTGCAGCTGTGTTGTTGTCAATATCATCAAAGCCATTTGTATCTGTTGCAGTAAAGTTAAATTCTATTGATTTTGTGTTTCCGATTGTTGGATCTTGTGGATTAATTGCCTGAACAAAAGGAATTGTCGGTGCGACATTTGGAACATTTGTTACATCTAAACTCCATAAACTCCAGTTTAAATTTCCAACAGTATCATTAATGCTTACATTAACGACATAATAATATTCAACAAGTGTTGTGATGTTTGTGATAACTCCTGTAGAAGGATTAATTGAGAAATTTGTCGTGTCATCTATTGCAAAGCTGTCTAAACCTACTCCGTCGTCTGTGGCATCTATATCATAATTTAGACTCTCGTTATTGTAAGAGCTTTGGTTGACTAATTCTGTGAAATATGGTGGTGTTGTATCCAAAATAACTGTTCTCGTTGATGTCTGGTTCAGGTTTCCTGCAGTGTCATTGCCCCAAGCGTAAAAGATGTAAGTGTCCTCTGGTAAAGAAGTCTTATTAACCCAGTAATTGATTGAATCGTTGTCGTCCCAAGTTGTGTAATTGATGTTGTTAAGTTCGTAACCCATTGTATCTAAATTTTCCTCTGTTGAACTAACATTTATAAATATCCAGGTTTGGGAGTAGTTGCCCTCAGCAGTTGTTGTTGGGTTGTAATCTATAATCGGAAGTGTGTTGTCTTCCTCTGAGCCTAAAATCAAACTGACCCCTGTGACTGAATAAATCCTTACGAATGCAGAAGTTGGTGGTGTCATTGCATATCTTCCACCAGAGATTAATTCCTTCGCACCATCAGAATTCAAATCATAAATTTTAGCTGCATCACTGAAGTCACCATCTCTGACTGCTGTTGTTTCGTTCCATATTATTTCTTTCTCCTTTAAGAATGAACTATTATATTCAAATATCGCGATATCTCCCCTATCCAGCGTCCCATCATTCTGAAAACCAACTGCTGTTATTTCTGGTATCTTATCGTTATCTATATCTCCACTTAAAACTGTTGTTGCTGATGAATGACCAGCAATATACCAATGTTCTGAATCCTCAAGGAATAAAGTATTGGCAGAGTAATTATAAACCCAAACACTTTCTATATCTCTTGTTCCATCATAATAATTACCACTTGCAACAACTTCTAAACTTCCATCGTAATCAATATCCTCTACAGCTAATCCAAAAGCTTCTGTTAATCCGGTAGTATACCAGTTAGTTGTATTCTCAACAGCTAAATTTCCTTGAGTATAATTGTAAACCCTAATAAATGCATTATATCTTGTTCCATCATATGCAATTCCAGCTGTGAACAATTCAACCTTTCCATCCTCATCAGCATCTCCAACTGCTATAACATATCCTTCAGCATCTTGTCCAGATACCAGACCCCAATTATTTGAAGCTTCTAAATTGATTTGATTATTAGTATAATTCCAAACTCTTGTTTGAACCACATCATTTCCTCCTGATTTTCCTATACTTATTATCTCATCTGTTCCATCGCTGTCCAAATCATAGACATAAACACCAAAAACTTCTGTAGTATCTGTCGTATACCACTCCGTGCAATTTTTTTGATTTATTACGCCACTAGTATAATTAAATATGCAAATTTGCCCTCTGTTTCTCGTGCCATCATATGAAGTTCCTCCAGTTATTATTTCATCAGTTTCATCACCATCTATATCATAGACATAAACTGAATAACCAAAAGTGTGGTTTGTGGTATACCAAGTCTTGTTTGCTTCAAGATTTAAAGTTACATCTGTTGCATTGCTAGAATTGAAAGTAGTGTTCCATATTCTCAACTCTGCATTATTTGTGCCGGTTCCAAAATGAGTTCTACCAAAGCTTATTATCTCTAGAGTTCCATCATCATCTACATCATAAACGAATATACTCTTTGTATAAGTTATGTTGCCAGCACCGCCATAAGACCATTTAGTGTAATTCACAAGAACCATGGTCTTATTCCAGCTGTAAGAGTAAGAAGGTGCTGAAACGCCTGTGTTTCCATACCAAACCCTGTAATCTGTTGTGTCACTTGCCGATATGTTTGACTGGAACTTCACCATGCAGGTTGTATATCCACCTGAGGTTTGATTCCACCATATATCAGATGAAACCTCAACACCATATTGATCTGTTACCCTAACTTCATTACAAGATGCTAATTTGCTATCAACAATTGTCAGATTGAAACCAAGCTGCTCATTGCTTCTGTCTATATTAAATATTTCCCCTAGGGCAATTGGTTTTGAGTAATTCCAGCTCATATTCCACCACTTGACCAATAAGTGTGTTGTGTCTGAACTCTTGTAATTCAAAGAATCATTAACATAAACATCAACACTCCAAGTTCCTATGCTATTGGATTCTGAAGGTATGGTGTAATTGTACTCATAAATATTCCCATTGGTTATGTCACTAATATCTGTCATGGTTTCATTATTTACTTTAACAGTACCCAACGGATTTGTTATTGTTACCAAAGCCGCACCCAAATCAGTTCTACCATCTGGGTCCGATATGTTTGCCTTTATATGTATGGGCTCGTACTCAAATGGTGTTTCAAATTGGTATGACGCATTATACACATTCAATGTTTCTATCACTGGATAAGTTGATGGAACAGAAAAGGTCACAGAGTTTGAGTCCTTGTTGTTTGAAGTGTCGTTTGCAGTTATGTTAACACTCCAGGTTCCTTCTGAATCGACTTCTACAGGTATGGTGTAATTGTATGCATAGAGATAACCATTTGTGATTGAAGAGATGTTGGTCATAACCCCATTGGTAATTTTTAGAGTAGATTCAGGATTGGTTAAATTTATCAGGACAGTGCCCAGGTCAGTTTTGCCTTGAGGGTCTGTAACATTAACCCTGATAGTTACATTCTTGCTCAATGTAATTGAACTGGTTTCGTCACCAGTTTCGTTGTATGTCTTTGGGGTATAAACTGTTGGTTTTGCCCAACTTACATAAAAAGTTGATGAATTGTGACCTATATTCCCAAATTCGTCTTCGCCGTATACATCTATATCCCAAGTTCCTTCCAGAGAACTGTTATTTGGAACAGTATAATTATATCCATAGGTGTAACCGTCAGTTATTTCTCCAATCTGACTGGCATTTGGCGAACCGACAGTATAGTTCTCAAAGTAAATTCTTGCAGCATCAGCCCCCAAACCCAATCTTCCTGAGTCTGTTGAACTTAAAGTTCTTTCTATTATTTTTACACCATTAAGATAACCCTCAGCCTTATCACCCCTCACTTTAACTTTCAACTCATACCATTGATTTAAATTAGTAAGTTTTGAAGTATCTGTGAAATATCTTGTGCCATCAATATATTCTTCGATTCCAAAAGCTGAATAATATTTTGTCATAAATAAGGCAGCAAAATTATTTTGATTCTTATATCTGAAAACTATCCTAATGCTATCTTCAGCGGAATAAGTCAAATTCGCTTTTACAGAAATGATTACATCAGTTTGATTTGCGATTTGGGATTCCTTAACCAAAGATGTAGCGCGATACGTTGAAACAGCGTTATAATAATATCGATTACTACTGATGCTCCAAGTTCCAGTTATATTATTCCACTTACTAGCTGGGCCATTTGCTTCATTAAAATAATCGCGGAATTTCAAAATCGTTTCATTTGCAACCTTCACACTACCCAAGGGGTCTTTTATGGTTATGTAAAACTCCTTTACATCATCTTTTCCATTTGGATCTGTTATGTTTGTTAGTATCACAACTGTATCATTTAATTTGAAGTCAGTAGGTATTTGCATCGAGGTGTTGTATGATTTGGGTTCAGAAACTACTGGCGTGGCATTTATTATAAATGTCATATAGTCTGTGACATTGATATTACCTAAAGTGTCGTTAGCCCATATACGCCACTTTATTCCACTGTAAACAGAGGAGTTAGACCAAGTGAAGTTAGACCACGTTTCAGCTCCTGTAAGATTTATGTCTATGGGAGAACCATGGGTTCCGCCTGTATAGTTTGTAGTTACACCTGTTTCATTGGTTTCTAGCCAAGCATATCCTAACCCTGTATTATCACTCCAATTTGTATAGAGTGTTATTTCATTGCCTTGACCTATTAAATCTGCACTTTGTCCTTGATTGTTCCAGGTTGGAGGGGTAGTATCAATCCAGATAACATAACTGTTATTCAATGCTGTATTGCCAAGAGTATCATTTGCATACGCATTTATTGTCTTGTTTCCGTCTGCAATCCCTGTCAATGCATATGTTCCATTGCACCATCCGCTCGACACTGTAACTGTCTGGTTTGAGTTTCCATTAACATTTATAGAACAATACGAAGCTCCAATACCGATATCTGTGACAGATAAGTTAAATATCATATTTTGGGTATTTTTGTATTTTGTAGCATTTGTATAAACTGGTAGAGTTATTGTAGGAGCAACTGTGTCAACTGTGAAAGTTCGGTTTGTAGTTGTAAATGCTGAATTTCCTGCTGTATCATTTCCCCAACCTGCCCATCTATATTTTCCATCCGGAATTCCTGTAACTGTTACATTCCAAAAAGTGTTATTAAATGGAGAAGAATTTGTTTGGTTTGCTGCCCACGAGCCACTCCAATTTCCATATAATCTTAAATAACTTATTTCTATATTATCAGATACCTTTAATTCAAAAGTTGCTGAAGAATTGCTTCTGTTATTATTATCAGAAACATTTGCACCGAATGAGACAACTGGAGCAGTATTATCTATTTTAACAGAATAACTATTATTCAATGCTGTATTTCCCAAAGTATCATTTGCATAAACATTGATAATCTGATTTCCTTCAGACGTTCCTGCAAGAGAATAAGAAGCATTACACCAACCACTTGAAACAACAACACTGACATTTGAAGCAGTTGCAGTTGCCACATTTATAGCACAATACGAAGCTCCAACACCTGAATCTGCAACAGAAGCGTTAATGAGCAGATTATCAGAGGATTTCTTGGCAGTCAGGTTTGTATAAACAGGCAGAGTTATTGTTGGTGGATTTGTGTCAATCCATGCTACATAAGAATTGTTCAAGCCGAGATTGTTTACTGTATCATTTACATAAACCTTAATTGTTTTATTTCCGTCTGCAAGATTTGTCAGCGGAATTGTTGTTGAGTTGCACCATCCGTTGCTGACGGCAATTGTGGTGTTTGTTCCATTAACTTCAATCTTACATGCACTTCCAAGAAGACCAGATGTGGCATCTGATACAGAAACATTTAATGTTAGAGTCTGGGTATTTTTGTATTTTGTTGCATTTATATAAACTGGTAGAGTTATTGTAGGAGCAACTGTGTCAACTGTGAAAGTTCTGTTTGTAGTTGTAAATGCTGAATTTCCTGCTGTATCATTTCCCCATGCAGCCCATCTAAATCTTCCGTTAGGTATGCCTGTAACCTGAATGCTCCAGACAGTATCATTTATTGGGCTTGAGTTTGTTTGGTTTGCTGCCCAGCTTCCGCTCCAGTTTCCATATAATTTAAGTTCATCAACCCCTGAATCATCAGAAACTTTTAGTTCAAAAGTTACAGAACTCGAAGATGAATTATAATTATCGACAGGATTTGTTCCGAAGGACGCAACAGGATTACCCCCTATGACATGACTTATGTTCATGTAAGCATTTTTTGTATAATAGGATGAGTATGTGTTGCTTCCATTATCTATTGCTCTTGCCCTTAAATCGATTCCTGTTTGTTCATCAATATCTGAAGTATCCCATGTCAAATCTGTTGTTTGTGTATGATTTCCTATTATTGTCCATTTTATTCCGTTTATTGTAACCCAAACATTTGTGTAGTTGATTTCATCGCCGAGAGTTGTGTTATGGTCCATGTAAATTCCTTTTATACTGAAATCCTGGTTTGTTGAAGTTTGCCAGCCAGAAAGAATTTCAGAATCTGTTGTTGTTAAAGAAAAATTGTAATTTGTTGTGTTCAAACCTGTTCCTGTATAGGTTTCATTCAGATTAAATTCTCCAATAGGAATCCAGTCTGTTCCATTATAAATATCAAGCCATAAATCAGGGTCATTTGTTGCTTGGTTTACAGATGCACTAGGGTCATAAGAATCTACTTCTACTTTTATCGTTATATTGGTTATGCTTTTATAATCAGAATCAACATCAGTATAATTTGTTGGGGTTATATTTGTGTCATTTAAAATTCCTCCTCCTATTGACCACTGAATTACCTCCCATGTTCCTCCTGCTGCATTTGTTGCGTTTGCCCTAAATCCTGTTATTCCTGTTGAGTTTGTGATGTTTAGCATCTGGAAGGCGCTTATAGCAGCATTTGTTGTTCCACCACTATTCATTCTTCCTGCAAGGACAGGATTCCAGGGCATTGTCATGCTTGTGTTGACAGTGCTTATTACTGCAACAGCACTTCCTATGGTGGTTGCATAAGTAAAGGTTCCTCTTTGGACAACCTCATCTCCTGCAAAGGTTATTGCATAAACATTTGCCCTAAGAGGAGAGGCAGCGCTGGCACTTCTTCTTCCAAGTATACCTGTTGAATTGTCCAGACTAACATTTAATGAACCATCTCTTGCATCATCATCATTTTCCCCAGATTCATAAGATGCTATAAGGAAGGTTTTAGCAGTATCTACTGAATTTATTACTTCAGCTGCAGTTGTAGTAGTTGCAGCAAAAGTCAGAGTTACATTCTGTACGCTAAAGCCGCCGTCAAGAGATTCAAAGACATACCATCTTCCAACTTTTATTCCTGTGGTTGCTGAGGTATTTGTTGAAAAATTGATATAGGTTGAATTAACAATCTTTCCCATGATAGAATTATCAGTATAGTCGTCTGTTGTGTCATTGGATGCATAGTAAAACACCAAGGCTGTTTTGGAAATATCTACTGCGGTTCCCATTACTGTATAAACATTCTTTGCAGTTGCTGCAGAGTCCATACTGAAGGTTCCATTCTGAACTCTTACAGAATTAGAATTGAATTGAACAACATAAACACTGACATTCATTGAAGTATAATAAGGCCATGTTCTGTTGACAATGACTCCTGTTGAATTGAAATATACATCAACTAAATATGTCCTGAAAAAATCCTCTGTAATGTTGCCTGTTATATTTGTCGCGACTGTTGCGAATGGAACAGAGTTGTTCATTGTCTGCCCGTTGATGAATGGCTGATATGAGGTATTTGTTGTATTTTGTGGAAGCTGGAAATAATAACCCCGTACAGAAGTTACTGCAGTCGTTGGTGTAATCGTTGCTGTTAAATTTACACCAGTTGTATTTTGAACTTCTGTTATGTTTTGCAAACTTGCTTCAATAGTGTAGTTTATTGCATCGCTCTCATCATCTGTTGAGCCAGAAGCATTTAAATCAACAGAAGTATCAACTGAGATATTACAATTATCAGCGCCATTACACTGGATGTTTGTAGGTGTTGAAGGAACAGCATTTCCAGTTTCTTCACTTCCAAAGCTAACATAACTTCCCTGATTTGCAACTATTTGGTATGACTGGTTTATCCAGTCTGCACTTCTTGATACATTTGAGACCCGGACTTCATCAATAGTTCCATTAAACCAGTCAGTAGTCCAGCCACCCATTTGTGCGATTGTGAAGGCTCCCCCACCATAAGTTATTGCAGTTGAGAAGGTATCTGGGGTGCCAGCAGTGGCATTGACATATATGTTGACCTGATTGCTTCCAGCATCTTTGTTATATGTACCCACAACATAATTCCAGTTTTGAGGGATTATTGATGCGGTAGCAAAATTAGTATTATAAGCAGTAACAAAAAACTTGATAGTGCTCGCGGAATCAAAGAAAATTCCATACCCATTAATCCATGAACCACTACTGCTGAGTCCTCCTAGAGATGAATATTGGTCCTCAGTGGCGTCATTACCTTTTCCCCAGGCCTCAAAAGTTATAGCATTAGCTGGTTGCAGGCTTGAATCTGAACCGCAATTAAGATTATCTGTGTTTGTGTCAGGTTGGTCGCCACCATCAATTTTGCCTATTGCATCCAGTATCAGTCCATTATTTGTACAGTTATTCTTATTGGCTGAATCAGTAATTGTTCCAGAAGTTTCCTCTAGGTGCTGGACAATTACATAATTATTATCCCAAACACCAGTGGGATTTTCTCCAGAGCTAACCCCCGTGGTGTTTTTGTAATAAACTGAGATTGTTGTTCCTGCTGAAGGCAGCGAAGGTATCCTAACCCAAATATCTGCTGCTGTTGTTGTGTAATTTTCTATTTCATGGGCTAACTGGCTTCCTCCATTGTTACATGATGTATTCACGAATCTTAAATCAGCGTAGTTAGAAAGCATATCATCATCTTTTGAAAGATTTATGTAAGCCGGGAAGTTTGTTAAAGTTGAAGAAACAGCACTGGTTATTGTTATGTTTTTACATTTATTAAAAGACGAATTCCACCATCCAGGATCAATAATATGCTCAATTTCAACAGAGCCGCCGACAATATGCAAATCAAAAACATCCTGACTTCCTTGCAGGTTTGTTAATAAAACTTTGTTATATTCGTTGGATGTTAAAGATTCAAAAGTCGCAATTAAATTATTTTCATCTATTTCATAGACTTCTATTTTTGGCGAACCGCTTACAATACGAGGATATAATGTTATGTCATTTTTATTTGTTAATTGTTGATTAAATGTGACTCTAACATAATGTTTTGATGGAATTGTTTCACTCCAAACATCATCTAATGCTTTAACTTCATTGTAAATATCAGAGATGAATTCTTTGTTGCTATCAAGATGCTCGGCTTTTGTTATTATAATTATTTCAAAAGTTTGTTCAGACAAAGAAGGAGCAATCCATTCTACATAATCATAGATGCCATTATTATCTTTGTCTTCAACTTTTGTCGGCGAAAGATAAGTATTATTTTCGAGCCAGTGAATTTTTACACGAGAAGGATTTTTGATATTCAGCCCTTCAGACAAATTTGTGAAAACCAAAACATTTTCGTAATGAAGTGTTTCTGGACCAACTATTGTTATTCTCTTGCCATGAGCAATTTCCTCTTCAATTGCATATGGTGCAGGAGTTTCATAAGTAATTTCATAATCTGCAGTTTCATCATCAATCTCAACCACAATTTCTTTTTCTTCAGATACTTCTGTTTCTATTGTTTTTCCAGTTATTGCTCCCTGAAGATTCTTGATGAAATTTTTGAAAAAATTAAATACGCGCAGAATTATTGAATCTCTTTCTGATGTTCCAATGACTCCTCCTGTAATGCTTGCCCTTGCCTCTGCTTCTTGATTTTCTTTTATTTTATTTATTTTTATCTTTTCTGCTTCTTTTGGCAATTTCAGTGTTAAATTCCCTGGATTTTCCGGATCAATTTGTTTTTTCCATTTTACAGGCTGGCCAAGAACAGCCTGGAATTGGGTTGTTGTTATAGTTGCATTTGCAGTTACATTTAGCTCTGCTGTGATATTTTCTGGTAATTCTGAAACTGTTACATTAATTTCAGGAATCTCTTCTGGCACTTCTTCAACTGGTTCTTCTATAGGAATCTCTTCTGAAATTTCCTCAGGAATTTCTTCTGGAATTTCAACAGGCATGATTATCTCATAGATTATTTCATCGAGAATTAATTTTGCATCTGAGATTTCTATTCTTAGTGTATAAGAAGATTTGTTTAAATTTAATGAAGATAAATCACAGGTTTCTTCGCAAATGCCTGTAAAGAATTTTATTTCAGGAGTTTCTTCTTTTACTCCTTCTTTTGTTTCATTTGATATTATTTCTTCAGTTGTATTTTCTTCAGAAGTTGTTATATTTGATATTTCAGAAGAAGGAAGAGGCTCTTCCTGGGAAGGACTCGAATCTTCTTTTGGAAGAGCCCCCTCTTCTTGTTCTTCTGAATATGATTCATTAACCACGCTTCCTGTAATTGCTCCAGCGATCCCCCTGTTTTCTTCAATAATTCCTGCTTGGGGCTGGGCTGAGGATTTTGAGTTATCGAAAATTAATATGTCTTCGAGATATATTCTGACTGCCCCCTTTCCTTCAATACTTCCTGATAGTTTTGCAGAAATAAGCTGACCAATATTTTCAGGTAACCATTCATAAAAATTTGATTCGTTAAATTTTATATTCAATGTCTGAGAAAATTCCTGAACTTGTATCTGTACTGGTTCTTGAACCAAAAATCCTGTGAATTTTGGCTGAATATAAATCCCTATTATAAAAAATAAAAATATTAAAAACAAAGAAAAAAAGAGCACAGAAAATTGTTTTTTTACAATAACCTTTTTCTGCTGTTTTATCTCTTTTTCACATCTCGTGATATAATCATCATAATATTCAATCCATTCCTGAAGATTTCTTCCTCCTCTCTTCTTATAAACCGCTTCTGTATATTGAGAATAAGAAATATTTTTTTCAACATATCTTTTTCTTAACCTTAAGAGATATTCAGTAATTTCTCTTTTCTTAGATTCAGCAAATTTTATTCTTTGTAACAGCTCAAGTATTATAGCTTTCGCTTCTCGAGTCCTTCCCATTACTTATTCTGTGTGTATTTATTCTTATAAATTTATGTATTTTTATTAAAATACCTATTATGTATGTATAACATTTTTATAGGAAAAAAGTAGTGCCTACCACAAGATTTAAATAGTTTTTTGTAGTGGGTAAATAAAATGAATAATAAAAAAATTTACATGATTCATGGCTGGGGAGGAAGTGTACGGGAAGGATGGTTTCCTTGGATTAAAAAAGAATTAGAAGAAAGAGGTGTAGAAGTTCATGCATTTAGTATGCCTCATACAGATTATCCGGTAATTAAAGAATGGGTTGGATTTTTGGAAAAGAATATTAAAGACATTAATGAAGAAACTTATTTTATAGGACACAGTATTGGTGCACAAACAATATTAAGATTTTTGGAAAAACTGCCGGTGAATCTTAAAATAGGAGGTTGTATTTTTATCGCTGGCTGGTTTAATTTAAAAGAAGAAACTTATGAGGATGAAAATGATAAGGAAATTGCTAAACCCTGGATTGAAACCCCTATAGATTTTGAAAAAATCAAAAAACATACAAAAAATTTTGTCGTTTTATTTTCAGATAATGATCCTTGTGTTTCTCTTTCTGACAGTGATCTCTTTAGAAATAAATTAGGAGCAAAAATTATAATTGAAGGGCAGAGAGGTCATTTCACTGAAAAAAAAGAACTCACAATTTTAAGAGAAACATTAAAATTTTTGAAATTAAAATAAAATGGCTTTTATTGTAAAGAAAAAGATTCACGGGAAAGAGTATTATTACCTTAATGAAAACAAGAGAGTAGATGGTAAAGTAAAGACGAAAACTATTGCTTATCTCGGAAAAACAAAAAAACAGGCAGAGAAAAAAGCAAAAGAAATTATCAAAAGGCTTGATGGAAGTAAAGAGATTATGGACAAAAAAGAAGAGAAAATTGATGAACAAACAAAAAAAGATGTGAAATCCGAACCCGAACCCCAAAAAATTTCTATAGAGAATTTAGCAACCTTTTGCAAAAGAAAAGGTTTTGTTTATCAGTCTGGTGAAATTTATGGCGGATATGCAGGTTTCTGGGATTTTGGCCATCTTGGAGTTGAAATAAAGAACAATATTAAAAAGGAATGGTGGAAATCTCATGTGACAGAAAGAGAAGATGTCGTCGGAATTGATGGAAGTATTATAACCCACCCCCAAGTATGGGAAGCTTCAGGACATGTTGATAGTTTTTCAGATTTGATTTTTGTTTGTAAGAAATGTAAAAAGCCAGGAAAAGTCGACAGAGATGAGCTTGGAAAAGCCAAATGTGAATTCTGCGGAGGAGATTATGACGAATCAACAGCAAAAGAATTTAAACTAATGTTTGAGACGAGAGTCGGAGAAAATTCCAAAAGTTATTTAAGACCTGAAACTGCACAATTAATTTTTATTAATTTTAAATCTGTTTATGAAAATGCAAGGCTGAAACTTCCCTGCGGAATAGCCCAAATAGGAAAAGTTTTCAGAAACGAAATTGCTCCGAGGGATTTTTTATTTAGAAGCAGAGAATTTGAACAGATGGAAATAGAGTATTTTATAAATCCCAGGAAAAGCTCCTGTCCGTATAAAATTCCTAATATTGAAATTTTATTTTATTCTGAAGAAATGCAAAAGAAAGGAAAAGAGCCTGAAAAAATGAAAATAATAGAAGCTCTGAAAAAAGGGGTAATAAAAAAAGACTGGCATGCTTACTGGCTTGCAACAGAATTTTTGTGGTTTAAAAATCTTGGAGCAAACCCTGGAAATTTTAGATTAAGGCAGCATAAGAAAGATGAATTAGCACACTATTCAACAGATTGCTGGGATTTGGAATATCATTTTCCTTTTGGATGGAAAGAGCTTGAAGGAATTGCAGACAGGGGGGATTATGATTTGTTACAGCATGAAAAATTTTCTGGAAAAGATTTAAAAATTTTTGATGAAGAAATAAAGGAGAAAATTCTCCCCCATATTGTTTGTGAGCCAAGTCTTGGTGTTGAAAGAGCCTTCCTGGTTTTTATGCTTGATTCTTATTTTTATGATAAAGAAAGAAAGAATATCATATTAAAAATGAATCCAAAACTTACACCAATAAAAGCAGCTGTCTTTCCTATTGTTAAAATAAACCAAAAAATTGTTGAAATATCAAGAGCTGTTTATGAAGAGCTCAAAAAAGAATTTGAAGTTATTTATGATGTCGGAGGCAGTGTCGGCAGAAGGTACTCGAGAAATGATGAAATAGGAACTCCTTTTTGTATAACTATTGATGAAGAAAGTTTAAAGAAGGACGATATTACTATAAGAGACCGGAATACAAAAAAACAAGTAAGAGTAAAAATTTCAGAACTTAAAAATATTTTAGGAAAACTGATTAAAGGAGAGATTGAATTTGAAAAATCAGGAGAATTTTTTAATTAAATCTTTTTTCTTTTTTTCCGACGGAAAAATGTGAATTTTATTTTTTATACTTCTTAATGTGAGCAAAAGTTTTTAAACAATTAATTCTTAATACAATTAATTAAAATAGGGGTGTAAAAATGCCAAAGAAAAAAAGAAGAACTACAAAAAAGAAGACCGCTAGAAAAAAAAGATAAATTTATAGGGTTTTAATTTTTCATTCTTAGAATTTAGATCTTATAAATTTCCTTTATATAATTCATAAGATAATTAAAAAGGGAAAACTCTGTAACAGAAAAATGGAGTTTATCTCTATTTCTAAAAATATTTTTAGATAATTTTAGATTTTATTCTGGGATTTTGGGCAGAAATTTTTAGAATGCATCAAAGACATAACTATTAAATCTCATTTTTTCTTGTATAGAAAACAAGTATTGTAGATAAGAAAATTCCAATTGTATCTATTAATATATCTTGTATCGAGGGGTTTCTGAAAGGTATAAAGATTTGGTGAAATTCATCTGATAGAGCATAGATTATAGATATACTTAGAGCAATTATGATATAACTTATTTTGATTTTTTTATTTCCTTTTATAGATACCAAAAGAAAAAAATTAAACAGGAAAAAAACCACCAGATGATAAATTATTGGAATTAATTCTGTGCCTACTTGGTAAGAAGTCCCGGAAATTGAGGAAAAATAAAATATCTCCAGAGCAATTAATAAAGTTAAGATTATTGCTGCATATCTTTTTTTCTCTAACCAACCGATCATTTACCTTTAACTCTTTTTTTATTAAAAAATATTGTTATAGTAGAATCTCTATTTAATTTCTTTTTAATATATTCAAATTTTTTATTAATGACGCTGGAGGGATTTTAACCCCCGATCTCGACCTCATGAGAGTCGCGCTTTAGAACAGCTAAGCTACAGCGTCAAAATTATAAAATATGGGCTGTTTAAAAGTTTTGAGGTAGCGGATATACTAAAAATTAGAGAAATAAAAATTTGCTGTTATTTTTTCTTTTTTAATCTTGCTAAAAATCCAGCCATTTGATTTCTTATTTTTTTACTTGGCATAGTTTTTCCCAAAATTTTCTTATTTTCCTCAAAGCTTTTGCTAAACTGAACACCTCTTTTTATTAATTCATTGGCAGTTCTTTTTACCAGCTTTGATTTTATTTTTCCCATGATTTAATATGAGAAAAGGTTTACTTTTAAAGATTATCTTTGTACATATCTTGGGTAAAAGTAATAATATTGAATTCCATGTTATCAGATAAAACTCTTTATATTTATTTCAGTTTTTCTATAGAATGAAGATTCTTTACAGCCCCTATTAATTCATGAATTTTTTTTAAAGGTTCGCCTGGGCTTACAATTATATAAGGCAAATTAAATTCAGAGGATTTTCTCGCTGCTTTTATTATATCATCATCATTTATTCTTTTTTTATTATAGGCAATCATAATTTTTTCTCCTTCATTATCTTTTATTCGTAATATAATTTGGTTTTTGCTGAAACTAATTATATCAAGTAACTCTAATAGTTTTTCAGCCAAAAATTCTTTTATCTTATTGAAAAAATTTTCCTCTTTTTGAGATATTTTTGATATCTTTTTCCTTTTTTGAATTTTTTTCCTTTTTTTAGACGCATCAAAAATATCAAGTGTTTTTTCTGACTCTAACTCGGCCACGCTTGGACGAGTTTTTTCTTCCTCTTTTATCTTTGTTTTTATTTCTTTTATTTCTTGGATTAGGGGTTTCTTTTCTTTAACAAATTCTTCCTCCGGACTAGAAAAAAATCTCCAGATTATTTCTCCTTCATTTCGAAAAGGAATTGCAAAATCTTTTACTTCTCTCAAAGCCACCCTTATAGCAGGATCTTGTTCAGAATCCCTTAGAAATTTTTTTTCTTTTAAAAGAATAAAAGCCTCTTTTTCCTTGCTCTTTAAATAATGAGAGAATTTTTCAAGTAAGGATTTTTGTTCCGGCAAATAATATACAGGGGAATTACCAACTTTCATATAACTTATCTTTATTCTTTTTTCAGAAGCAAGTTCAGAAAGAAAGGCTGAGGTAAAAAGTATACTTAATTCTATTTCTCTTGCAATATGAACCGGAAGACCAGGTCCGTTTTTTCTTAAGATAGAGATTATTTTTTCTTTTATCTCAGAAGTATCTTGGATTGGCATGGTTTAAAGAAATGCCCGAAGGTTATAAAGATTTTTATAATCTGACCCACCTTACTTCATAATAGCTTATATCTCCTTCTTCGTCGACAATTGCCAAAAGCAGATTTTTCTTTGTACTATGGGCCACGCGGTTTTTTGCAGAAAATTCATGCCACGTCATTTTTTTTGACTCGTGGTCAGCAAAGACTATCCATTTAGCATGTTTTTTTCCTGGCTTTGCACCCTTTTCATAAACTCTGAAATCCGCACCGAATTTTAGGGCTGTTTTTACAATATACCCCCTCTCTCTTAAATCCTTAAATACAGGATATTTAATGTTAATTCTTTCATCAGCTCTTTGTGCTTTTTTTATTAATTCTTTTGATGAAATTTTTTTTCTTCCGTAAAAGACATCTATCTTCCCTTTTTCAACAAGAAAAATAGCTTCAGATAATGAGTACTGAATTTTTTCTCCAATGGGCTCTCCAAAATGACTTTTTTTATGAAGAGAAAACGCCTCTCCAGAGTTACTTGAAATGTTTTCACCAATAACATAGGCCGGAATTTTATTCATATTTTCTAGAGTTAAGGATAATATTTAAAAGTTGCTGACAACTTTTAAAATAGGCTATTTGATAAAAGAGGTAGCTGGCTGGGCCTGAATTTTCATGAAAATCTTAATAATAAATAATATAAATCATCTTTATATAATAAAATAATGGCAAAGAAAAGTTCAAGCCAAAAATATGACTTCAAAAAAATTGAAGAAAAATGGCAAAGGAAATGGGAAAAATCCAAGATTTTTCAGGTAAAAGAAAATAGTAAGAAAAAAAAGTTTTACGTTCTTGAAATGTATCCTTATCCTTCTGGTTCTGGATTGCATATGGGGCAGGCTTTCAATTATACAATAGGGGATATTTATGCAAGATTTAAGAGAATGCAAGGATTTAATGTCCTTTATCCAGCAGGTTATGATTCTTTTGGATTGCCGGCAGAAAACGCAGCAATTAGAGCAGGAATTCATCCAAAAAAATATACAGATAAAATAATCAATACTTTTATAAAACAACAAAAAGAACTTGGATTGAGTTATGACTGGTCCAGGATTCTTATGACTCATCATCAAGAATATTACAAATGGAACCAGTTTTTCTTTTTGAAATTTTTGAAGAAAGGGCTTATTTATAGAAAAAAAGCATCTGTTAACTGGTGCTCTAAATGTAACAGTGTTTTAGCCAATGAACAAGTTCACCAAGGGAGATGCTGGAGACATGATGATACAGAGGTTGAAGTAAGGCAGCTCGATCAGTGGTTTATTAAAACAACACAGTATACTGAAGAACTTCTTGATAGAATTGATGGTTTGGAATGGCC
>Ga0315296_10001304_pt1 | contig 21767 bp, 18 predicted proteins | sample YL17G14_18_MG_FD_203921 | JGI IMG/M metagenome (GOLD analysis project Ga0315296, IMG submission 203921) | Sediment microbial communities from Yellowstone Lake, YNP, Wyoming, USA - YL17G14_18 | ecosystem: Environmental > Aquatic > Freshwater > Lake > Sediment | place: USA: Wyoming | collected...
GTATTGATTATCAATCCTATGTCACCAACTTTGAAGCCATTCCCTTCCATGGCCTTAATAAAGTAATCAAAGCAAGCCTCGCCAAACTCGTTAGTTATATGCCCCGGGTCAACAATGACATGAGGCCTCTCACCCCGTAGCACATTGGCAAACAGGCAGGTATTGCAGTTGTTGCCCTTTCCCTGCCAAACATAGCAATAAAAATCCTCAGTAAGTTGTATAGATTCATAATACCTGGATGACCGATAAACCATAGCTTTGAATATATCAGAATTATAAGGTATAAAAACGGTGGGGTAAAGGTGAACGAACTTTTTGTCGAACTGCTCGACCAAATGGTCACCATGGGTGACACTGCACGCCAGCTAAAGGAAGCTCTCTCCGGTGATTGTCATGGACCTGGGGGTAGCAGCAGGAAGATAATTCAGAGAGCTAGGAACTTAAGATCCAGAGCTTAAGAACTTAAGACCCAGAAGCTAGGAACTTAAGCTCTAGAGCTTAGGAGCTTAAAGATCCAGAAGCTAGAGCTTAAGATGGTGCAGTTCGCTATCAAAGGTATGGCCTAAGGACAGGTATCGAGGTAACTGTCCCAAGTTGTTTAACGTGGACAAACTAGAACGATGGTTTCGGACACAGAAGTTTGGGAAGAATTGAAACGTGGACAACTACGCTATCCGGTGGGTCTGTAATTTCCAAGCATCCACAAAGGAGGCTATGCACGAAAGCAAGAGAGCAACCCGTCTCGCCATAGTGGGTCAGCATACTCGGTAAGTTTATGGAACTGAGGAATGCCACGACGAAAAAGTGGCAAGTTCAACCTGAGGGTTAGATACCCAGTCCATCATATTGTCGGGCAGAAGGCAGAGCAGCGGATACCAAGGCCAGTCGGAGCGGCTGAAATCAGCTTAGTAGCTTACTCAATGATAGATGATGATGACTGCTTAGTAGCTTACTCAATGATAGTGATGACTGCTTAGTAGCGCTCTCAGAGCGTATTAGGGCGATCCGATGTAATGTTACATTGAATTCCTTATTGCTACTGTGATTGATTAGTAATTACAATGTTGTTAAAATGAAACAACAGGTGAGGATTTGATTGTGGTTGAAGAGGTAGGTGTAATATACGACCGGAGCGGACAACCAAGGTTGATGGTGCTGACGGACGGAAGACTAGTAGATTTTAATGGTAGAAGCATTGGTTTCTTGGATTCCAGGGATGCTTACAATTACGAAGGCCATCACTGCGGTTGGTACGAGGATGGAATTCTCCGAGACCATGGTGGTGATTGCGTCGGCTATGGCGAGTTGGTAGCTGATACAATACATCCCTTATTACCTTTAAAAAAAGTTAGGTCGATACCAAGCTTGGTCGATGTAGAACCACTTCGGCCAGAAATAAAGATAGGCCCACCTAACCCGATCAAAACGATTAACTGGTCTACGAGTACTCCGATTTCACTCTTCCTATGAGCGCCAAATAGACTATGAAGAACCCCTAGAGGAAGGCCATCGGAGCACTTAAAATCCATTAGATTCTATACCTTAGTATTAATATCGCGTGTAGAAATAATGATTACTTATTTAACATTGAACATCATGGCTTACTGTAACCAAGTTTTTTAGCCTCCACCTTATCTTCACGTGCTAAATACCACCAATTGATTCATGTACTTGATTCTCATAAGACGGACTCGTAATCACACAATCCGCTTTGCCTCTGTAGCTCCAGATGATTTTCCTAGATTGCCGCGCTTCACTCGCAATGACATTTCATATACCCACATGCGGACACTTCATCACAAACGTAGCTGCGACCTTTTATGGTCGTCGTGGTGGGGCTTCGGTTGAGCTTTAGCCTCGCAACTACAGAAAGGCTAACGGGCTGGCAGGTAATTTTTGGCGGTATCAATCATCGCCTTGAAGTTTTCAAGCCTGGCATCGGCGGGCACTGTGCAGCCGGAGCTGAGGATGAAGCCAGTGTCTTTGCCGACAATGTCAATTAGCTTCTTGCAATAAGCCTCCATCTCCTCAGGCGTACCGATGGAGGTCAGCGACGCCGGCACATCCCCCATAATGCACATGTGGTCTTTCAGTATCTCCTTTGCCTTAAAGATATCCGTGGTGCTGTCCAGCTCACAGATGCACATCTTCTTCGGTAACTCCCTAAGATAAGGGAGGTTAATCGTCCAGTCTTGGTCAAAATGCAGTACCGTCAGAAGACCTTGGGCAGCAAATGCCTCGACCATCTTCTTCATATAAGGGAACTCGAAGCGCTCGAATATCTTTAGCGGATAATAGAAGCCTCCTCCCCTCTCCAATATCAACATCACACCCGGTATTCCGGTGAGCCGGGTTGCCTCTATTGCCTCGGCGATAAACTCATCAACCGCGGCATCCATCGCCGCCTGGACCTTATCCGGAATCCTATGAAGGTCCATGGTGAAGGAGATGAGTGACCTTTTCGTGGAGAAAAACATTAAGGGCGATTCTATTATGGCGCCGCAAAGCGAGGGAATCCCCCGCGCTTCCCACGTCTCCTTTTCCTTGATGTAATGAGCCGTTTGCCTCCTCGTCCAGGAAATTATGTCCTCGGGAGAGAATGGTGTAAACCGCCCGCGGTTCTTCTCAGCGAACCTCGACCAGCCCAGCTTGATGATCTCGTCATAATCATCTACTGCTAGAAGCTCTCGCTCCTCATACTGAGGCTGGGAATCAACAGACACAGCAGCATCCTGGCCGGGAAACTTATAACGTCCCGAGCCTAAGCTCGCCATCACACCTGCGCCAACTGTTGGTGTAAGAGGAAGGCTATACCCAGGCAATATCATCGCATCCCAACCACCCACCTCATCGAACACATCCACCATAGCCTGAAACCCTTCCCTCCAGTGGGAGATTCCGTAGGCAACTGTCATGCCCTTATGCCGTGATGGGAACATAACATCCGTAAGTGGTGCTACAGGAACACGGTCATACGGTTCGAGCTGAATCGCCGCTTCTACCCGCTCTTTTGGGGTCATGGCCTCCTTTATCACTTATCCGCCCTCCATGGCGAATCTTCTGCAAATCTCTACTCCCTCGGCTGCATCGTCGGTGAAGGCATCAGCACCGACATATTTCTGAACTTGCTCGGTGACAATACCACCACCGATGATAATCTTGACCTTGTCTCGCAATCCCGCCGCCTCAACAGCCTCAACCGTTTCCTTCATCGCTCCAAACGATGGCGTGAGCAGACCTGACATGCCCAGAATTGGTGCTCCCGTCTCGGTTAGCTTTTCCACGAATTTGCCAGGCGCCACGTCTATCCCCAAGTCATATATCTCAAAGCCGGCTGCTTTCAAAAGGGTGGCCACAATATCTTTACCTATATTATGTATATCTCCTTTTACAGTGCCCAAAACCATCTTTCCTACAGTGTCTGACTGCTGACCAGGCTCCAACATGGGCTCAATGAGAGCCATCGCCTCCTTAAATATCTCCCCCGACACGATTAACTCACTCAGAAAATAGTCACCTTTCTTGTAGCGTTCCCCCACAGTGTCCATACCCTTACGGCATTCATCAACTATGGACATAGGGGCAACGCCGGCATCGATTTTCTCACGCACCAGCTTCTTCACCTTGTCCTCGTCTAGCTCGACTAAGGCCTCAGCTAATTCCGACATGCTTCCTCCATTGATATGTATGCCTTATGTTTAGAGCAATAGTCAAAATTATCTCTGTTATGTTTCTACACCAGCCACCTCTTCCGCCTCTTGTAATGTTTTATCTCACTGTATTTCTTCTTCTCTCCCAACTCACTAAGTCCAAGATAGAACTCCTTTATGTCAGGATTATCTATCAACTTGTTAGCTGGTCCATCAAGGACAATCTTGCCATTTTCCATGACATAACCATGGTCAGCAATAGAAAGAGCGGCTACAGCATTCTGCTCTACAAGCATAACTGAAGTCCCCTGCTCTTCCCTAATCCGCTTGACTATGTCAAAAATCTCCTCGACTATCATGGGCGCCAGTCCCATTGACGGCTCATCAAGAAGAAAAAGCTTTGGTCTGGCTATCAGGGCACGACCTATCACCAGCATTTGCTGCTCGCCCCCGGAAAGATAGCCACTCACCTGATTTCGAAGGTCTCTAAGCCTGGGGAAATAGTTGAAGACCATCTCCCGTTCACTGCTCAGGCTTGACTGATGACGGCAGACATAATGACCTGCCTCTAAATTCTCATCAACAGTAAGATGCTCAAACACCATCCGCCCCTCCATCACCTGAGTTATACCCCTCTTAACTATCTCCTCCGGCTCCATGTGGTCAATCTTTTCACCGTCAAACTCAATGCTGCCGTCGGTGACCTCGCCCTCTTCTGTTTTAAGTAATCCAGATATGGCTTTAAGCATGGTACTCTTGCCAGCACCATTAGCCCCCAGCAGGGCAACTATACTCCTATCAGGTATATCCAGGGATACCCCTTTCAGCACCAGAATTACCTGGCTATAGCAGACTTCGATATTGTTTACCTCTAGCATAAGCCGTCTCGCTATGGGGGGACTCCCGAGATTCGGGAGTCCCCCCTGACTAAGTTACATCTTCCAGAAGTTGACGTCGTTAGCCTCTTTGGGCCAGGGTGGCATCTTCTGCCACTTCTTGAGAATCTCAAGTCCAAAGTTCGGCGTCGTCTTCAGGATGATAACATCATGAGGACCAGTGTGCGTCTCAGTTGACCATGGTAGCGGACCAATCAGCCCATTGGCATTATACCCCTTCATCTCGTGCTCCATAATCCACTTGACATTATCACCTGTCAGCTTATCGTAGCCATACTTGTTGATCGCCTTTCCGAGTATGTCAAACATTAGCGTCGAAGAAGCATAACCAGTTATGCGAATCCAATCGAGATCCGGAGCATCAGGGCGAGACTGCTTGTGGATGTCATTTATTAGAGCGATACTCTTGACCTCATCCTTCATCTCAAGCAGTGCACACGGGCTGTGGCTGATAAGGCCGGTTGTCGCCGCTGGGTCCAGCTTGCGGAAGCTCATCATCATGGTTATGAAGATGTCTATGAGCTGTGTAGAATCAGTCAGGCCCGCTGCCTTTGCTGTTTTCTGAAATATTAGCTGTGGGGCGCCGGTTAGCGGCATCAGCACATAGTCGCACTTAGCATTCTTTAAGTTGGTTACCTGTGAGGTGACATCAGTTGCCGTCATCGTCATCCATTCCTCGGCAACAATAGGCCATTTCAACTCGTTCTGTAACATCCATTTAAGAGGTTTAACCGTGCTCTTTGAGAATGGAGCGTCCAGCCCCATGATGCCAATTCTAGGTGGTTCTTTGCCTTTCCAGTTCTCCTTGATCCACGTCAGGCTGCACCGATACATGTCAGCATATTGCGGTATGGCACCAAATAGGAACGAGTTAGGAGTATGCGGGAGCAGAACCGCCATTTCAGTAGGCGCCACGGTTGGCATGTGGTACTTATCAATTATTGGCTTGGCAGCAGGCAGATAGTTGGCACCTTGAACAAAGATAATGTGCACCTTGTCTTGATTTATGAGCTTTTCTAAACCAGACACCGCCAGGTTGTTATCATATCTGCCATCAAAAACAACCAGCTCCACCTTATAACCAGCGATTCCATTCAAGTTCGCATTCACATACTTCAGCCAGTCTTCATCAGATTGAAGTGAGGGAACAGATGAAGCTGCGGTTGGTCCGGTAAGGTCAGTAAGAAGGCCGATCTTTATCACCCCCTCCTTAGGGGCTAGTGGGGCGGCTTTGCATCCCGCCAGGGGCAACGCTACCAAAAACGCTGCCACGAACAAAAATACACCTGCTTTGCTAATTCTAGACATTTCTCCTCCTTTTTCCATCTTTATCAAATATCTTACATCACAAGCGCTATCGCATAGGCATCACCCCCTGAACCTAATGTGAGAACGGCCACAGACGGTAATAGGCTTTGAAAATCTCCCACCGGTGCGCCAACCCCCTAGGCTCAAAAACCAAGAACAAAACAATCACCAGGCCAAAAATGAACAACATCAGAGGAGCCAACAAGCTGCTGGCGCCCAGAAAAATGGTAGACAGAGAAGCGAGGATGGTAGCAAGGCCATTGCTCAAAATGGTAACGAATATCACACCGAAGAAAACGCCAGTTATGGTGCCCAAGCCACCTATGATGATATACCCCAGGTACCAAAAGGACTCTACCAGCGTGTAGCTGTCCGGTGTAATAACTCCACGAGCGTGAGCTGCCAAGGCTCCCCCAACCCCGGCGAAAGCACAGCCTACAAAGAAAGCTAGCAATTTATAGGCAGTTAGATTAATGCCCATCACTTCAGCAGCTAAGTCATTGTCCCTTATGGCAATAAAAGCCCGCCCAACGTTAGTCCTAACCATGTTCTTGGCAAAATAAGTGGCAATGAGTAAAGCTACAAATGCGATATAGAAGTAGCTCTGTGGGGTAACAAACTCAATACCTCCCAATTTCGGAGCTGGTGCCGCCATGCCGAAAGAGCCACCAGTAACACTGGTCCAGTGTATTATGATGTACATTATGATAAACTGTGCCGCCAGTGTGGATATGATTAAGTAAAACCCTTTGAGCCTAAGGGAACTAAATCCCACTAGCAACCCGATCAGCCCAGCAGCAATGCCGGCAATAGGCACAGCAATCCAGAAGGATAGACTCAGTTGAGAGACTAGGAGAGCTGAAGTGTAGGCGCCAACAGCTACAAATGCGGAATGGCCTACCGAAAGCTGGCCACAGTATCCGGTCATGATTTGTATCCCTAACGCAGCGATAATAATGCTCATGGTAGTGATAACTATGGTAAGTACATAAGTGCCAGTAAACAGTGGAAGGCAAAGGCAAAGGACAATGCCAGCAGCCAGTAACAGCCATTGTAGCCGGGTCCTGAAAATGGCCATATCTTGTTCGTAGGTCTGATTGAATGTTCGGCTAGGCAGGTGCATCCTTTATATTCTCTCTATTCTCTTTAATCCAAAGATTCCGTAGGGTCTAATCAGCAATAATACCAGCAAAATGATGAACGGAATCACATCCTCGATGCCAATTAACCCTATATAAGCTCCACCAAAGTGTTCAGCTACGCCTAGGACAAGTCCACCAATGAGGGCACCGGGAATCGATTCCAGGCCGCCAAGGATAATAGCCGGCAAGACCTTAAACCCGAAGTCATCAAGAGAGTAGCCCACTGATAATATGGTACCCACTATTATGCCTCCGGCTGCAGCGGTTAGACTGGAGATAGCCCATGATACTCCAAATACCCGCTTTACACTTATGCCTACCGATTGGGCTACCTGTTGATTATCTTGAGTGGCTCGCATGGCAACGCCGATGGAGGTATATTTGAAAAACAGAATAAATACGGTGAACAGTACCGCTGCGGCTATAAGAGCCACAATGAAAACAGGTAAAATACTTGCACCCAGTAGAGTAACTGATTGTGTAGGCAGATATTGCGGGAAAGATTTGCTGTACACCCCCCAGACAATCAACACTATGCCGCGAACCATTAGATAGATGCCAATGGTTAGCATAAGTATCGCCAGCTGAGGTTGGCCAATCATGCGGCGGAGAAAAATCACCTCAATCAATAGACCGAGTACAAAAGCAACCAGTAGGGTCAAAATGACTGCCAGATAGAATGGCAATCCAACTGTGATGCTGAAGACATAACAAATATAGGCGCCAAGACATAGCAAACTTCCCTGAGCCAGATTGAAAATGCCGGTTGCCTTATATATCAGGACAAAACCAAGAGCAACAATACTATAAACCGCCCCAACCGCTATTCCGATAACGAGATGCTCCAGTATGGCACTCATCTAGGTTTGTCCTCCACTGATGCAATTTGAACTTTCGTTGTTATTGTCGCCGTTCTGCCATCTCTATACGTGACCTTAACTTCAGCAGTGTATTCCATCTTGTCGCTATATAAGGCTTCTATCATATCGTGGTAGCGCTGGCTAACCTCTTTTCGTCTTAATTTCCTTGTTCTGGTTAGCTCGGCATCGTCAGCATCCAGTTCCTTATGCAGTAAAGCAAATCTCCTTATCCTCTGCTTCTCAGGCAAACGCCTGTTTATCACCACCACGTCTTTTTTAATAAGGTCGTAGACATCCGGTTTCTGAGATAGATCAACAAATGTAGTATATGGAATTCGGTGTACCTCAGCCCATTTCCCCAGGTTAGGAAAGTCAATACTGACTAAAGCAGCAACAAATTCTCTGTTGTCGCCAGTGACAATGGCGTCCCTGATATAGGGTGAGAATTTGAGCTTATTCTCGATATATGACGGTGAAAAGCCAGTCCCATCAGCAAGAGTTCCGAGGTCAGCCAGTCTATCTATACATACTAGATGGCCCCTCTCAGTGATAAAGCCAGCATCACTCGTGTGTACCCAGCCCTTCTCATCGACAAGTTTTGCTGTAGCCTCAGGATTGTTATAATATCCAAGCATCCTCTGTGGGCCTCTAGACAGGATTTCCCCGCCTTCAGATATTCTCAGCTCACTGCCAGGCGTCGGCACTCCCGAGGTTTCAGGGTCAATATCGCCCTTCATATGCATAGCCGTCGGTGTGCACTCAATCATCCCATACATCATCCGTGCATCGATCCCCAGGGCAACAAAAAACTCAAAAACTTCAGAGGCCATAGAAGCACCACCGATAAGCATAGCTCTATTTCCCGAATATGCCAGCCAGTCCTTGATTGGCCTGAATACCAGTAGATAACCGAGGGCATAGACAGCCCACCAAAACAAATTGACTTTTTGATTATGCAGCTTCATCCGAGCTACCCTATAACCAACAGGCATAAACAGCTGATAGGCAATCCGCTTGAAAAAGCTGGCATCAGCAATCTTTACTTGCACAAAAGAGACTTCGTTCTCCAAAAGGCGTGGAGCTGTTGAAGACTTCGACGGCCCTATTTCCCTGATATCTGTCGCAACAGTCTCCAGCTCCTCAGGAAAATTCACCGTGGCACCGCCTTTTATAAATGCCGGTATAGCATATAAGAACTCGGCTCCATAGGCTAGGGGAAAGAAAGAAACAAACTCGTCTTTCTCACCAGTGGGTGATGGCAAATCCCAACACCGGCTCGCTGCCAGAACACTCCGTGAGTTGTGAACTATCCCCTTCGGCAGACCCGTGGTGCCAGATGAATAAGTCAACATTACCGGGTCTTCTGCATCACTGTTTTCAATAATCTGTTCCAACAGGCCAGGGTGCTCATTCTCATATTCCCTGCCCAGCTTCACCACCTCATCAAAACGCATCAGAATAGGGTCATCGTAGAACCTAAGCCCCTTTGGGTCCCAATAGATTACCCTCTTGACTTCAGGAATCTCGTCCTTTATGTCTAATATCTTATCAACTTGCTCCTGGTCTTCGACAACCACAAAGGAGCTCCCAGATTGAGTTATGACATACTTTATCTCTTGGGGATGAGAATCCTGGTAGGCACCTGTCGGGATGCCCCCGGCACAAATAGCAGCGAACTGAGCGAAATACCATTCAGGTTCGTTGTCACCTATTATTGTGATCCTATCACCGGGTCTAAATGCCAAACTCATCAGTCCAATGGCAAAGTATTTGGACTGTTCCCACCAATCCTTCCAGGTATAGGGCTGCCATACTCCAAGGTTCTTATAGCGGAGGGCTACCTTTTTGTCCCCATATTTCTCGCAAGTCTGCTTGAATATCTTAGAAATCGTATCTCCTGGCACTACTCATACTCCTACAGACCTGTGGTTTTTGTCTTTCCTGTCCCCAAATAGGCTTTAATGACATTCGGGTCGCTCTTGATCTCACCAGGCTTGCCTTCAGCGATCTTGCGCCCAAAATCCAGAACAGCCACCCTGTGTGATATATCCATAACCACACCCATGTCATGCTCAATGAGGACAATGGTATTTACTCGCTCTTCGTATATATCCAGAATAAACCTGGCCATATCTTCTTTCTCTTCCAAATTCATCCCAGCCATAGGCTCATCCATTAGAAGCAACTTAGGCTGCAAGGCCAACGCCCTGCCCAGTTCCACCCTCTTGCGCAAGCCGTAGGGAACAGTGCCCACAATCTGCTTTCTTATCGGCTCTATCTCCAGAAAATCAATAATCTCTTCTATAACTCTTCTCTGCTCGACTTCCTCTTTATGGGCTTTACCAAAATAGATGCCACCTAGTATAGAACCTGCCAAACCGCCTGCCATATAAAAATGTCTCCCGGCCAGCAAGTTATCCAGAACACTTAGTCCTGTAAATAACTCAATATTCTGAAACGTCCTGGCTATCCCCAGCCTGGCAATTCTATGGCTTGGCAAGCGAGTGATATTCCCACCATCGAAGTAAATATTGCCAGACTGAGGACGATAGAACCCATTTATGCAATTAAGGATACAAGTCTTACCAGCACCATTAGGGCCTATTATAGATAGTATCTCCCCATCTTTGACCTCAAGACTCACATCAACAAGTGCCCGAACCCCACCAAAGTTGAGATGAAGGTGCTCCAGTCTTAAATTGGTCTTATCTTCAGAAACCATTTAAACTAAATCACTCTTTGGACTCTCGCAGGTTGCCCTATTGTCTCTAGCTATCGTCTTCAGAACGGATTCAGTCTGCTCTCTTATGTATCCTTCTAACGTGCATTGTTTCCTTAAGAACCATCGCCTGACCGCCCATATGTGACCGAGAACAATTATCTTATGAGCCATCAGAATAGGGTTGTCAATGATAAATTCCCCGGCTTCCATACCCCGCCTTAACAACCCTTCACAAGCAGTTACATCGCGAGCCGCAGACTCCAGAACGCGTCGCCTAGCGCTCGGGCTTAGATTCTTAGTTTCCTGATAGGTAAAGAGAACAAAATCCGGATCTCGATCCACCCCTTGGTAGTAAATCTTAATAAACTCTCGTATGGCATCCGTTGGGCTGACATTGTCTAATCTACTACAAAGTTCTTCGATAGTTTCTGCTAGATTGGATAAGCCGCGGTCAATTATCAAGTAGAGAATATCTTCCTTGGAGCCGACATAATGATACAGTGCGCCCATGCTCATATTACAGGCCTTGGTCACTTCGCGCATATTGGTTCGGTCATACCCCTTTTTGACAAACAATCTGGTTGCGCCCTTAATTATCTGCATCCGGCGTGCCTTAACCAAAGCTTCGTCATTGCTGTAGGTGCGCACATCGTTGTTTATAAGAAGTTGTTCCTTTGCAGTTGCCATAGAGCGAACATTCGCTCTAAACTATACTACTCTGTAGGTGCCTTGTCAATATGAATGATGTTCATGTCTTGGACACCGCACACCAATCTATTGACAAATCCACCCATACCCATCAAAATGTCCCGTACCAATTAAGGTCGAAGTGTAAACAAATGCCGATTATTCGTGACATTTCTCTGAGTCTGGAGATAAATGACATCCTGCGCCGACAGGGCATAAAGGAACATTCCAAGCTCAAGCCCACGATGAAAGCTCTAATTCATGAACTCACTGACAGTGCAAAGAACGACAGTTTGCTTGAGCCAGCTATAGCCTATGAAATTTACCCGATAGCTAATATAGACCACGATCGGCTGTGTCTCGAAGGTAACGCAGCACTGCAGGGCTCGTTATTTTCTTCAGTCCTATCATCGGCCAAGGAGCTGGCTGTAGCGGTCTGCACCATCGGCCCCAAGCTAGAAGAAAAGGTGACTTACTACTTTGCCACGAATGAACCGGTGCGAGGTGTGCTTCTCGACGGTATTGGAAGCGCCGCTGTGGACTCATTGACTCAGGAGGTCTGTAAGTTCATGACGCACGAGGCATCTACCCGTGGCTATCAGGCCAGCAGTCCTCTCAGCCCAGGTATGCACGGCTTCCCCATCTCCGAGCAATGGCAGGTATTTCACCTCGTGCCGGCGGAGCAAATTGGAGTTAGCTTGACCTCTTCGGGGATAATGGTGCCTCGCAAGTCAGTCTCCATGACGATTGGCTTAGGGCTACAGATGAGAACCTGGACAGAAGCTGAAGTCTGCGCCCATTGTAACCTTAGAGGAACCTGTCACTACAGAATAAATACTTGAGCACTGAAGCAAAAACCAAAACTAGAAAAAGCATGGCAGAGTACACAATTGATTTTGAGCCGTTAGGTCGTAGAGGAAGGTGCCAGGAGGACGAGTCTCTTTTAGCCTGTGCCCACCGACTGGGTGTGGGTATTGCCAGCGTATGTGGAGGTCAAGGTGCCTGCCAATCGTGCAAGATACAGATTTCAAGTGGGACCATCTCGCAACCAACCTCCAGCGAACTGGAGGCTTTTTCACCCCAGGAACTGAAAGCCGGCTGGCGGCTGGCCTGCCAGACTTACCCGCACAGCGACTGTAAATTGAGCCTGCCCGCTGAGTCGATGACCACCCCACAGCGTATTCAGGTTGAAGGGCTCGAACTAACAGTCCCCCCAGAGCCACCGGTTAAGGCCTACAACCTCAAACTGCCAGCTCCGTCCCTGTCTGACCTCCAGGCTGACGCCGACCGCCTACTGGAGAGGCTAAATCAGCAACATCATTTAGGCTGCTACAAAATTGACATTAATGTGCTGCGCGCTCTATCTCCTCAACTACGCTCCTGGATCTGGGAATGCCAGGCTTCAGTTCGGAATGACGAAGTGATAGCTTTAGGCCCATGGCCAAGCCTCCAGCTAGGGCTGGCAATAGATTTGGGCACCACCAAAATTGCCGGCTATCTGGTTGATTTGAGAGATGGCCGGACTTTAGCCTCCAAAGGTGTTATGAATCCTCAAATCAGCTACGGAGAAGACATTATCAGTCGCATCACCAGCGCCATAAACTCACCAGACCAGAGATTTCAGCTACAAAAGTTAGCTACTGAGACACTCGCCCAACTGGCCGTTGACCTCTGCGCCGAAGTTGATGCCAGCACCGAGAACATCGTCGAGACAGTGGTGGTCGGCAATACCGCCATGCACCATCTATTCCTGGGTTTGCCGGTATGTCAACTTGTTCACTCTCCCTATGTCCCGGCAGTAAGAGGAACTCTGGACATTAAGGCTCGCGATTTGGGCTTACATATTGCTCCCGGTGCCTACGTGCACCTTTTACCCAATATCGCTGGATTTGTCGGTGCTGACCACGTGGCAATGTTGCTGACCACTCGGGTCTGGCAGGCTAAAGAGGTAACGTTGGCTCTAGACATCGGGACTAACACCGAGGTCTCTCTACTAAGGAACTGTAAGATAACCGCGGTCTCCTGTGCTTCTGGCCCGGCATTTGAAGGCGGCCACATCAAGGATGGTATGCGGGCTGCCAGCGGAGCTATCGAACGGTTGCGCATCGAAAATGACAGCATACAATATCAGACCATCGATGAAGCGCCGCCTGTTGGTATCTGCGGGTCAGGCATACTTGATACTATGGCCCAGCTTTACCTAGCCGGGATCATCGACGAAAGCGGCAGGATAAAGGATGGGCATCCTTGTGTTCGTATCCGCAAAAACCAGCGCGAGTTCGTACTGGTAAGCGAGGAGAAAAAAAATGGCCATCCCGCCATTGTCATTACCCAGCACGACCTGCGAGAATTGCAACTGGCTAAGGCTGCCATCCGCACCGGCATCCAGGTGCTCCTGGAAGCAAATGACTGCCGCGAGATAGAAATCGACCAGGTAATTATCGCCGGAGCTTTCGGCACCTACATCTCGGTAGCCAGTGCCATAACCATCGGCATGTTACCATCGTTGCCCTTAGATCGCTTTCAGCAGGTAGGCAATGCTGCTGGTATGGGAGCAAAGCTGGCTCTAATTTCCCTCAAAAAACGAGCTGAGGCGCAGGATTTAGCCTCCCAAGTCAAATACATTGAGCTGGCAAACGCCCCCAACTTCAACCAGACCTTCATTCAGGCAAGCTACCTAGGGCAATACCGGCTGGAAAACGGCCAAAGGAGGAAAATCGATTGATGGAAACCCGGGTATCAAGCGCCACGAAAGAAGTAATTATCGGTCACAACAGGCCAACAGTGCTTATCGGCGAACGTATTAATCCCACAGGCAAGCAAAAGCTGGCTGATACACTTAAGGCAGGCAATCTAGAAATCGTCTGCAAGGAAGCCCTGGCTCAAGCACAGGCTGGAGCCGATATCCTCGATGTCAACGTAAGCACATTCGGCGTGGACGAGGTAGCCCTGCTCCCCCGGGCAGTACAGGCAGTGCTGGATACAGTAGATATACCCCTATGCCTTGATAGTGCTAACCCCGAGTCTCTAGAAGCAGCCCTTAAAGTTTACAAGGGAAAGCCGCTCATCAACTCGGTCACTGGCGAAGAGCGCTCCCTGGCCAGGATTTTACCCTTGGTCAAAGAGTATGGCGCCGCCGTCATCGGATTAGTCCAGGACGATGAAGGTATTCCGAAAGATGATGAGCGGCGGGTAGCCATTGCCCATAAGATTGTGGGGCGGGCTGAGGCAGCAGGTATCCCCCGCCAGGACATCATAATTGATTGCCTGGCCCTGGCCATCGGAGCTGATACCAAATCTGGCCTGGTTACCATCGAAACCATTCAACGAGTCAAAGCCGAGCTAGGGATTAACACGGTGCTGGGCGTCAGCAATATTTCCTTCGGTCTGCCTGACCGCGATTTGCTCAATAGCGCTTTTGTGGCTATCGCCATTGCCGCAGGCGTGACCTGCCTTGTTGTGGATGTGGCTAAGGTGCGCTCAACTGCCCTGACTGCTGACCTCGTGCTGGGCAAAGATGAACATGCCCGGCGCTACATCAAGGCTTACCGCCAGAGCCAAAAGCCGCAGGAAAGAGATTTTTCGTTAAAGTAGCTGCGAGGCTAAAGCCTCACTACAAGAGGCGACCCTAAAGGGCCGCAGCTACATTGGAGGTAGATTGTTGATAAACAGTCTAGAAGTTTGTGTTTTCTTTTCAGTGGGAGTGATGCTTGACGCGAGATGGGGCAATATTAGATTATGGTGGGCAGTATTGGTTATGCCAAGTGGTCACGACAAAAATGGTAAGGTGGGTGTGGATATCTTCAATTTTTAGTATTTTTTAGTATTAGTGGAGGCAGAAAATGAAATATCAGACATTACTGGTGAAAAAATCGGGCAATATGGCTACGGTGACTCTCAATCGGCCTGAGATACTCAATGCATTGAACGCGCAGATGATGCTAGAGCTGAAAGACCTGTTTGCTGAAATAAGAGCAGACCAGAATACCCGGTTTGTTATATTTACCGGGGCAGGCAGAGCTTTCTCCTGCGGAGTCGAGTTTACTAAGAAGGCAGTGGATGAGAGGTATGTTCGGCCTGAACTGGCGAATGAGAGGTTGTGGCAATTGTTCGGGCACGATTTTATGCATACAATGGAGAGCTTGGAGCAGGTGACTATAGCTGCAATTAATGGTGCATGTGTAGGTGCCGGGCTCTGTCTGGCTATGAATTGCGACTTTAGAATTGCATCCAAGAATGCCATCTTCGGTGTCCCTGAAGCTAATCTGGGCATATTCTATACATGGGGAGCTACTCCTCGCCTTGTTGCCTTGGTAGGGCCGGCAAAGGCTAAAGAGCTGGTTATGACCGGCGATAACATTGGTGCTCGCGAGGCATTGAGCATAGGATTGGTAAACAAGGTTGTGCCTTCGGAGCAGTTAATGAGTTCCTGTAAGGAGCTAGTGAACAAGATTGCTGCCAAAGGTCCCTTGGCCATAAGGATAAGCAAAAAGATTATCAATGCGGCATCATTAGCCAAGATGGCTGACCTGTATCCGTGCGAACCTGAGCTTGTAGAGAGACTTATGCTCTCTAAAGAGGTAGAGGAAGGAGTACAAGCCTTTATTAAAAAGAGACCACCTCAGTTTTCTGACCGGAAGTAAGTGCTGGGCTGCAACATTAAACAGGCTGAATTAGCGAAACCGGTCGAAATAGTTCAACTCCCATTTAACCGGGCCTAGCCTCAGTTTAGCTCTCCAAGCTAGTTTAGCTCTAAACTAGATAAAGCTAAACTAGCTAGTGAAGCTGGTCAAAGCAGTTTCCCTAGTTTCCATCCAGTTTCTCTCCTGAAGCTAGTTTCCCTCTGGCCTATAGCTGAATAGGGAAACAGGGAAACTAGGAAACTGGCGCAGCTCTTAGAACTGAGACAAAATGAACAGGATAATAAGAAACTTCCCCAGAAGTCGCAGTGAAGACAAGCGGACTGAACAATCCGATGAATTGTCTCAAACCTCTCGAGGCAGACTGCTAATAAGAGATTACCTACTGAGTGCTGCTAGGGGCCGCAGCAGAATCTCCGAAAGTGAGATGCGGGGACGTGGGGGTGGTACCACAGTAGGATACCCAACTGGCAACACAGCGACAACTACAGTGGTCTGAGGAAGACCAAAAAACGCATTTATTTCTCCCTCGTTGCCCAATGCACCCACCCAACACGTACCCAATCCAAGAGCTGTTGCGGTGAGAACCATGTGCTCGATAGCAATATATGTGTTTGCCACTGCCGCTGTGAGGAAGGTTCCAAGGTCAGGCCCTGGCTCCGCAAGGAGCGCAGCCCGGTAGGCTGGATCGGCAAAACGGCCAGATAAGGTCTCCGTAACGCCATAGTCAATAAACTCCTGAGCGCGTTTCTTTCTCGAGGATTGTGAGTAGGCTGTCAGATCTGCGCAGCAAACAAGCACCACTGGCGCCTCTTCAATGAAAGCTTGATCCAAACATATCTTGCGAAGCCTTGCCTTCTCCTTGCCGTCCGTGACAACTATGAAGCGCCAAGGTTGTCGATTACTTGCTGAAGGAGCAAGGCGTGCTGCTTCAAGGATCTCATGAACCATATCGTCGGGCACTGGATCGCTCCGGAAGCTACGTATGCTTCTACGCTGGCGGATAGTCTCTGAAACCGTGAGCATGATGCCTACCTTTCTAGGTCAGATGAACCAGACTTTCTACCTCCATCTTGAATGGGAAGTTCATTCTGCTACCATCTACCTAAAAAGTCAACCCTTGCTGTGTAAACATAGCGATCCGGGCGTGGTCTCTTTAGACCGTAGTTGCTATGCTTTGGGGAGGACAGTAGTAGTTGAACGTTTTGGCTTGTTGTTGCTTATCTTTGAGTTTTGTGATGACAAGTCAGCCCGTTCAAGCTAACTAGTAACTAGCTTTTTGGTGAGAGACCGAGAGACCATCCTCACACTTGGCTAATGAAGAATACACATAAGTTCCAGAGCACGATTCCCGCGTATATGACAACAAAGCACCAACTACTTATCAATGCCAGCTTGGGCCGACGCCTATGTATATCCCACAGAATAAGTGCACATAGGAGCGCACCTAGTACTTTTATGACCAAGAAATTTGTCTCGCCTACTAAAGTTTGAAGGAATGGATTCCTTTCTTGCCCTAGTCCTCGACTCACAAGAAAGCGGGTTATCAGCCCATCCGAGACTACAAGTGCAATTAGTGCGCCTAGAAGATACCGTATTCTATGAGTACTGGAAAAATAACTCTTGATAGTCTTCAAATCGCCTTCTTCTTCAACCACATACCAAACAAAAGTGTTTGAAACGCTTTTTAATTGTACAACAGGGGCCCTGCAATGTCCAAGGAGGGTTCAGACGCCTCATTTTATTTGCTTTGGTGCACTCGAAACATGCTCGGTCAACTGCGTAGTTGTTACCACAGATTTTAGACTTTCAGTTTATTCAGATGGCTACTATGTGGCGCGATAGACCAACATTCTGACGTATTGGTAAACCATTTAGTTCTAGTATGTTTCACAATGATAGCGAAAACTCGTGAAGGTAGAAGTCTAGACTCCTCTCCTCATTCTTATGAACAGACAGTCTGCGGAATCTGCTGAAGCTGGCAGAAGCGGGAACAATGGGCTAAATCAAGCCCCCTTTCTTGTTTACGAGTAAACAGCTTTGGTTTACTCCCCTTGTTTATGCTAATTAGAGCAGTAAACAGCTTTGTTTACGCGCTCTGTTTACAAGTTTAGCTTTGTTTACTGTTTACGCGTTTAGCTACGGCCTAGAGGTAAACTGATGTAAACAGCCGAAGCTAAGCTAAATCTTAGACAAAGTGAACAGGATAACAAGAATCTTCCCGAGAAGTTGCAGTGAAGACAAGCCGATTGAACGATCCGTCAGTAAGTTTAATTCCTAGGGAGGAAACTTTCCGGCAGGTGTGTGTCATAGAGACGGCCATTATTCAGTTTCAAAAATACTTGTTCTTGGGTTCCTCGGACACGGTATAGGGTTCATAGGTGCTATAACATAACACTAGTATCGTCGAGTCCAAGCAAAGACGAGGTTCGCCATATAACAGCAGCCTTTTCAGCCAGGTACAAGTTAGGTGCCAAACACCACACATCCCTTAACAGGAATACGTACCGCATTCATTTCGGCTATGCCTTCGGCTACAGAGAAGAATCAGGATTTGGTTTGTTTGTAGCTTCTGCTGTCTGCGAGGTCGATGGTATTGGCAGGGCTGGAACTTCAGTCATTGCAGGAGGATCTGTTATAGCCGGTTTAGATGGCGTCGTTTCGGGCACCTGGTCGGGGACAGTAGCCGGTGTGGAAGCGGTTGCTAATGTAGGGTCTGGAGCAGGTGTAGGTTGCACAGCTAGTGCGGCTGAATCTGTCACTGCTGGCGGAGTTGAGGCCGGTAGTGTTGGTGCAGGCGTGGTTTCCGGTGAGGGAGCTGTTGCGAGAGCAGAATCAGGATTTGGTTTGTTTGTAGTTTCTGCCGTCTGTAAGGTCGATGGCGTTGGCACGGGTGGAACTTGAGCCATTGCAGGAGAATCTGTTATAGCCGGCTCAGATGGCGTCGTTTCGGGCACCTGGTCGGGGACAGTAGCCGGCGTAGGAGCGGTTGCTAATGTAGGGTCTGGAGCAGGTGTAGGTTGCACAGCTAGTGCGGCTGAATCTGTCACTGCTGGCGGAGTTGAGGCCGGTAGTGTTGGTGCAGGCGTGGTTTCCGGTGAGGGAGCTGTTGCGAGAGCAGAATCAGGATTTGGTTTGTTTGTAGCTTCTGCCGTCTGTAAAGTCTTTGGTGCCGGTGCGGCCGGGACCTCGGTAATTACTGCAGGTTCTGTTGTATCCACAGATGGCCTTGCTTCAATAACCTGGTCAGGGATAGCAGTTGGCATGGGATAAGTGGCCAATTGAGGCTCTGGAGCCGGCGCCGGTGACGGTTCAGCAGCCGGCATGGGATAAGTGGCTAATACAGGCTCTGGAGCTGGTGCGGGTTCAGTTGCCGCAGTGTTAGCTGTTTCATCTGTTGATATCGGGTGCGGGAAGGGAAGTTGTGATGTATGTGGACATGGCCAGGGTTGTGGATGTGGGAATGGCGAGGGATGTGGCTGCGGGCATGGTGAAGTCTGGGGATGGGGAAACGGAGGTACAAACGGATTATTTCCCCAGGGTCCATGGTGATTAAAGAAAAGATACGGATAAAAATAATAATAAGAGTATAGCCATGAACTTGGTGAATAACAGACTGTGGGGCAGGGTGGTGTATACGAGCATGGTGGTTGATATGAACATGGTGGTTGGTATGTGCAGGGATAGGAATAGGGTGTATTCACTAAATTAGTGTTGACACAACTTTGCGCCACTTTATCACAAGTGGTGCACTTTGACGATGTCTGTGCCAGTTGGTTTTGAAGCTGCTGGTTTTGGTTCTGAACGTTTCTAAGAGCATCTTGAGTGGCTAGCAGGTTATTTTGTGTTGTTGCCAGCGATGCGCTCAGCGCTTGTACTTGATATTGGAGTGCCTGCAGGTCTTGCTGGCTGGCAGCAGGAGTACAGGCGGCACCGAGGAACGTTATTAAAAGTAGCAGTGAAGCTAAGCCGAGTACCTTTTTTAACATGGCGCACCTCCGCAATCAAGGATACTTCCGCTTAAAACAGGGATGTCAAGTAAACGACCAGGAGGCTAACAACCCATGTTTAAGTGGCCCAATTGAACTATAAATCAGGAAATGCGCTTTGTCAAATAGTGACACGCAGCAAAATGTCGTGATTTAATGAATCTGTGAAAATTTTACAATTCATTTACTCAATTGAGGCGCACATCAAATGAGCTTTGTGCACTGCACATTACGATGTTTTGTTTGCTAAGTAAGTATATAATACTTGTAAACTGAATTATTAAATAATCGTAAAAACCATGAAGAAGCGCGACTGGTTTCCTTTCGTTGGTTTCGCGATTTTCATCGCGTTAGTTGCATTTCTTTCTAGGAATCGTAATCGACAAAAAAACGAGAATATTGCTGAGAGCAGAGCAAATATAGAAACCACTCAAGCTACTGCTGAAGAAGAGCCATCCTTAAAAACAATTGAAACACTCCTCAAGAGGCAAGACCTCAGCATTAGACGGTCCAATTACGTTACTGTTGCTGCCTTTGGTGGCTCCATAATATTGGTTGGCCTTACGCTGCTTATAAGTAAGCGAATACCATCTCCAAACTTATTCCCATCAGACGATGTCTTTTTGATATCATTTGGATTTGCTGTGATGGTTGCCGCTTTCATAGCGAGTTGGCTTGAAAGCCGAACTAATATGATGTCTATAGCAAGAGCCAGGAGGTGGTTTACTCTATTTAGATACTTTCTGATCATCGATGTGGCCAGTATTGCAATAACATTACTTATACTCGAATTGCTTCCGTCACTACATATTATTGCATTTTTCTTTATGATTTTTACGTTCTTGTCTACAATATTAGCTGTAATTTTCTTGGCAAGGGGACTTTGGATTCGAATCAGAGATTAGCAGACTGACGCGAAACAATTTGGCTAAATGTTTACTCTCACATGGCGCTTTTAGATGCTCAACAGATCCAGAATAGCCCTAGTGACTTCTTCTGATTTTTCCTTGTGCCCGAAGTGCTCTGCGAGCTTACTCTAGGTAGTCTTTGAGTTTCCGGCTGCGGCTGGGATGGCGCAGCTTGCGCAATGCCTTGGCCTCGATCTGACGGATTCGCTCTCGGGTCAAATTAAACTCCTTCCCCACCTCCTCTAAAGTTCGGGGTCGATCATCCTCTAAACCAAACCTGAGTAATAAAACCCTTCTCTCCCGGTCACTGAGTTCAGAAAGTACCTTACTTAGTTGCGCCTTAAGTAACTCTCGTGAGGCAGCATCGGCTGGCGGTAGAGTAGCTCGATCTTCAACAAAATCACCGAGATCGCTGTCTCCCTCTTCGCCAATCGGCATCTCTAAAGATAGCGGCATTTTAGATAATTTCAAGATTTCCCTTACTCTTTCTGAGGAGATGTCCATCGCTTTGCCAATTTCCTCGCAACTTGGTTCACGCCCATACTCTTGGGCTAGAGAACGAATGGTCTTAAATAACTTATTGATTATGTCTACCATGTGCACTGGGATGCGAATAGTACGGGCTTGATCAGCTATAGCTCGGGTAATACTTTGTCTAATCCACCAATGAGCGTAAGTGCTGAACTTATAACCTTTCCTGTATTGAAATTTCTCCACGGCTCGAAATAGGCCAAGGTTGCCTTCCTGAATAAGGTCCAGAAATGGTATTCCGTGTCCAGTATATTTCTTGGCAACACTCACAACCAGGCGCAAATTTGCTTCAATAAGGCGTTTCTCCGACTCGCTTGCTGTTCTTTTAACCTTACTAAAATGGGTTTTAAACTGCTGGCTCTTAGCATGAAGCTTGGAAAGGAATTCAAGATTAACGGGCTCGGCTACTAAAGATTCCATCTGACTCCAAGAGG
>Ga0315296_10001305_pt1 | contig 21758 bp, 18 predicted proteins | sample YL17G14_18_MG_FD_203921 | JGI IMG/M metagenome (GOLD analysis project Ga0315296, IMG submission 203921) | Sediment microbial communities from Yellowstone Lake, YNP, Wyoming, USA - YL17G14_18 | ecosystem: Environmental > Aquatic > Freshwater > Lake > Sediment | place: USA: Wyoming | collected...
CTTGTTGGCAATGATATTGCAGTCGCGAAGGAGATCGGTAGCCTGCTGCCCGGAGATGCCGAGGGGGCGAACGTCAATGACGAGCAAGTGGTTGTCTGTCCCATCGGAAACGAGCCGCAGGCCCTCGTCGGAGAGAGCGCGCGCGAGGGCCTGGCAATTGCGAATAACCTGGCGCGCGTAGTCCCTGAACTCGGGTGTGCTGGCCTCCTGGAAACAGACTGCCTTGGCGGCGGTTACGTGAACCAGCGGGCCGCCCTGGCAGCCCGGGAAGACAGCCGCATCGAGGGCGCGTGCGTGCTCTCGCTTACAGAGAATGAATGCGCCGCGCGGGCCGCGCAAGGTCTTGTGGGTGGTGGAGGTTACGACATCGCAGTAGGGCACCGGGTCGGGGTGCGCCTTTCCTGCCACCAGGCCCGCAATGTGAGCCATGTCTGCCATCAGGTGGGCGCCGACCTCATCGGCGATCTGCCGCCAGGGCGAGAAATCTATCGCGCGCGGATAGGCGCTCGCCCCGACGACGATCAGCCGGGGGCGATGTTCGAGCGCCAGTTCGCGCACCTGGTCGAGGTCAATGATTTCAGTTTGCTGGCTGACCCCATAGGGCACGACATTGTAGAACCTGGAGGAGAAATTGCTGCGGCCCCCGTGGGTCAGATGGCCTCCCTGGTCAACTGACATTGCGAGCATCGTGTCACCCGGATTGAGGAGGGCCATGTAGGCCGCCAGGTTCGCGGGCGCTCCTGCGTGAGGCTGCACATTGGCGTGCTCCGCTTCGAACAGCGCCTTGGCGCGCGAGATAGCCAGCGACTCTATCTCGTCCGCGTGCTCGCAGCCATGATACCAGCGCGCGCCCGGGTAGCCTTCGGCATACTTGTTCGTGAATATGCAGCCCTGCGCCTGGAGCACCGCGATCGAGGCGTAGTTCTCGGACGCGATCAGTATCAGGTTGTTGCGTTGTCGTTCCAGTTCGCGCCCGATAATGGCCGCAACTTCCGGATCGTCATTGCCAAGCGTCGGCGGCATCGCTTATCTCCAGCGAATCATTCTATGCTGCAGGCGCTTTCCCTTTTCGCGCTTTTCGCCGCTGGGAAGAGGGGCCCAGGCACTGGGCAGGGAATTGTGCCACGCGCAAAAAGTAGTCGCAGCGGATTGCAGAGAGACTCGCGTAGTAGAGCAGGCCAAGAGGGCGCCGCGGCCTTTTGTGTCATGCTGAGCGAAGCGAAGCATCCCACTTGGTACGTGTGCCCCTTCCGCAGGGCTTCCTGCGGCAGGGTGGGATTCTTCGTCCCGTCCGCCGGCTGGCGGATCGGGACTCAGAATGACAGGATAGACGCGGCTCGGCCTCATCGTGATACAGAAACGTCTCTAGGACGGCGGATCGAGGTGAACATGAGCAGCAACAGTGACTCAAAGAGCGGATGGCATCAATGGCTCCAGCGGATGAAGAGGCCTGCTTCTCCGGCCCGCATTGACCACCCGTTTCGTGTTCTCGGCCGGGAGGACGCGGCTGCCGAAGCGAAGGTCGGCAGGGCGAAGCGAAAGGTAGCCGTGCGGCAGTATGAGTTGAAGGTCCCGTATGTGGACATGAGCGGGCGGCCCAGGACGGGAAAGGCGCGGCTGTTCGTGCCGCGAGGCGCAAAGGAGCCCATGCCGCTCGTCGTCGCGATGCACTACGAACTCGGGCTCGGGTCGGCGGCAGAGTACCTCGCGCAGGGCTGGGCGGCGATGACGCCGCGCGAAGGCCTGAACCCGTTTGGCGAGAGCATGAATGTCAGCCTCGCGGTATTGCAGGCATCACGCCTGATGCCATTCGTTGACCAGCAACGCATCGCAATAACTGGCGGCAGCGCGGGGGGCTACATGACCCTGATGGTCGCCAGTGAGGCGTTTCCGATTACTGCAGCAGCAGCCATTGCGCCGCTGCTGAACATCGCCTACAACGTCGAGTATTTTGCCAGGAATGCTGTCCCCGCCGCGTGCGGCGCGAAAGATGAAAAAGGCAATGACGCCTCGCGCGTGCCGGTCCTTTGTTCCGTTCTCGAGGCCGTGAAGGGGTTCGGCACATTCCTCGGGCCGGTTGATGGAACATGGCAGAACTGGCTTCGAGATTCCCCGGTAGGGGTGATCGGCCTGATAACCTGCCCGGCGTTGGTGCCATTCAGCACGGCGGATGTGCTGGTGCCCATCAACCAGGTGAGCGATCGGTTTGTTGTTCGCGCTCCGGCAGGAACATTTCCCAAGGGCTACGCCTTCGACCGCAGCGCGCTCCTCGGCCCTGCTGCGGCGCGCAAAACCTTGATGCAAGCCCTCGGCCGCCGGGCGCGCGTTTTCCGAGTGAAGTTGCCTGACAAACTGACGCCTTCCTGGGAAGCGAGCAAGCCGGACGCCAAGCCCGTTGACTACCAGATACCATGCCTGTTCTCCAGAACAGACCCGGTTTCAGTTGTGATCCTTGACGAGGGGGCACCCGATCCCCGCATCGGGCACTTCAAGTATCACTTCCGCTACTCGGCGGTTCCTTTCTTCAAACACTGGTTCAGCAAGAAAGCGCCGCTCGCGCTTGAGCAGTTGACCCTGCGCAAACTCGAAATGCTGATGCAGCGGTTTCGCGGCGAGCACTTCGAGGGACTGGCAGGATATGAGGGCGATAGAAAGCAGCCCGCGCCCGTCTCGCGCCGGAACAGGCCTGCCAGAGAAAGGATGGACGTTATCATCGGGCTGCGAGCATACTGCGAGAGCGGCAAGGCGCATCGCGAGCGGCTGACAGTGCTCTATGATCGCCTGCCGCCGACCTTGCGCGCGCTCGATGTGCGCACCGCGCGATTCGATGAAGATGTCATCGGCGGGCTTGCGTATCACGAGGCAGTGCTTCAATACCGATGTGGGGACACAACAAGGGCGCACGCGCTGGCGCGCGGCCTCGCCGCAGCGCCCGAACATCGCGCATACGCCGCCCGCTTGCCCGCCGGGCTGCGCAGGGCGAATCGCTAGCGCTTTCCTGTTTCGGGGAGAGAACCTGCGATGGTGCTCACCGTAACGTTGAATGCGTGCGTTGACAAGGCGATTTTCATCTCCCGCATGAAGAAGGGCAAGTTCAACAACGGGACATGGTGGCACGATGTTGGAGGGGGGAAGGGCGCGAACGCGGCCAGAATGCTGCACCGCCTCGGCGTGCCGGTGCGGCCCCTCATCATCCTGGGCGGAAGAAGCGGCCAGCGCGTCGCCGACCTGCTGCGCGAAGAGGATGGGATGGATCCGATCGTCGTCTGGACGAAAGCGCCCACGCGCACGATCGTTACGATCCGAGAGGAGGAACCGCGGATAAACACCGCCTTCGTTGAGCGATCGCCCGATGTTACTAAAGAAGAAGTGGTGCGCCTGATGCGAGAATACGAAAAGGCCATCAAGCGGGTGCGCATCGTTACCTTTGGCGGCAGCGCGCCCTGCCGCATCCTGGAAGGTGTCTATGCGAAGATGATAAGACTGGCCAGAGCGAGGGGGATTCTGACGATACTCGACTCGCGCGACGGCGCTTTTCGCAGGGGGATTCCCGCGCGGCCTTTCATGGTGAAGCCGAATGTCGTCGAGACCGAGAGCCTGCTGGGGCGCAAACTCGAGAGCGAAGACCAGATGTGGGAAGCGATTGGGTGGTACCGAAGCAAGGGCATCGAGGCAGTAGTTCTCTCCATGGGGCGGAAGGGAGCGCTGGTCAGTTGGGGCGATGCGAAATGGTGGGTGCGCTCGCCGCGAGTGCGGACGATCAATCCTGTCGGGTCAGGTGATTGCCTGGTGGGCGGCATTGCCGCCGGATTGTGCTGGGGGTGGGAGCCTGCCGAATGCGTGCGCCTGGGAATCGCATGCGGCGCTGCTAATGCTGCCGTCTGGGATCCTGCTTACGTGACCAAGAAGCAGGTCGAAGCGCTGCTGGACAAAGTGAGATTAACGAGGCTTGTGTGTTAGAGGAGGGCGGACGCAGCCTGCTTTCCTGTCATTCTGAGCCGTAGGCGAAGAATCCCATTCTCTGCCCAGTGACGCGCAGGGGCCCCGCTCGTGGGCTGATGAGATCCTTCGTCCCGACTGCGTCGGGACTCAGGATGACAGAAAAGAGCACGACCTTCTGCGCCGCACTGATACGCGACAATCATTAGAGCGAATCTGAGTCGCGCTGCTTCACCAGCAGTTCCCCGACGATCAGCGTGATCGCCACGCCCGCCAGGCAGACAGCGGACGTGATCGCAGGCAGCGGCTGAATGCCCCACAGCGTGGAAACGCTGCTGCGTTGGTAGAGCCACGCAGCGAGGAAGAAAACCGAGCCGGCCGCGGCGATGCCCACAGCCAGGCGCCGGAAGAATGCGGCCCTGCGAAGGCAGGCTTGCACGTATTCCTCACGCCGAAATGCCATCGCGCATTCGTTCTTCGTGGGCAGCGCGCGTCAATCCTCCAATGACTTTCTTGCGTTACAGCAAGGAAGGGATGTGGCACAGGCGCTCCCGCCTGTGACTCCGAAGCATGGCACAGCCGAGGGCGGCTGTGCCACATTCTAGCAGCCAAGACCCGGAGGCCAGGAACGATTGCCGTGATCGAAGAAACTCATTAGAGAGATTCGCATATTAGAGGAGGGCAAGAAGAGCCGATGGCCTTTGATGTCATGCTGAGCGAAGCGACTCGTGCTACGCAGCGAAGCGCTGCTTCGCAGAGTAGCAAGCATCCCACCTGGCCCGTTTGCCCCTTCGAAAGACCTGGCCCAGGAGATGGCGGGATTCTTCGCCTTCGGCTCAGAATGACAGTGAACGACGCCGTTCAGCCTCAGCCTAATGCAAGAGAGCCTTCAAAGGCCGGTCGGTCCCGTCAGGCGCGGTCGGGTTTGCAGGTGGTTGCGGCGCTCTCGTGGAAGAGGCACCTATCAATCCCACGTCAATGGAGGAGGAATCTTGAGAAGGCTAGGCTGGTTTCTGGTGGCGATTTGCGCGGCCGCCTGTGTCGCGATCATGGCGGCGGACGCGCCGAGCGACAAGATCATTGATGTTCGCACATGTCCGCTCACCAAGCCGTCTTTGGTAATGGACACCAACAGGGTGCCTTTCGTTGAGGTAAGCAGGGGCACGCATCACATGATGGAGAGTCGGCGAATCTTTGATCTTATGGGCGTGACCGATGCGCCCCTCGGATGCGAGATTCACCACTATCGCCCCGGCGGCTTTCAGGACATCAACGCGCACGAGGACGCGTACCACCTGTTCCTGGTATTGAAGGGCGATGCGGTCGTTCAGTTGCAGGACACTTACTACAAGGTGCACCCTGGCACCGTGGTCTATATTCCCCCGCGGACCCGGCATCGCTGGGTGAAAGTCAGCAGCAACGGGCTGAGCGTGCTTTTTGTGTCTGGCCAGGCCAAGCCCCCGGCCGGACAGCAACCGGCTGGCCCGGCGCGTTGAGGGCATCCGGGGCGTTTGCTATAATTCTGGCGGAGGCGTGGCAGTATGGCGGAGGTCTTCCTGCGCAACCTGACCAAGCACTTCAAGAGCGTCGTCGCCCTTGAGAACCTGACGCTGGAGGTCAACGACAAGGAATTCCTCGTCCTCGTCGGCCCCTCGGGGTGCGGCAAGACGACTGCGCTGCGCCTGATCGCCGGCCTGGAGGAAGCCACAGAGGGCGAAATCCACATCGGCGGCAGGCTCGTGAACAACGTCGCCCCGAAGGACCGCGACATCGCGATGGTGTTTCAGAACTACGCCCTCTATCCGCACATGACGGTTTTCGACAACATGGCCTTCGGCCTGCGCATGCGCAAGACCCCGCGGGCCGAGATCCAGCGCCGCGTTCAGCAAGCGGCCCAGATGCTCGGCATCGAACCGCTGATGAAGCGCAAACCGAAGGAACTCTCCGGCGGGGAGAGGCAGCGCGTGGCGCTTGCGCGCGCCATCGTGCGCGAGCCCAAGGTCTTCCTGATGGATGAACCGCTCTCCAACCTGGACGCAAAACTGAGGGTGCAGACGCGCGCCGAACTGATCAAACTGCACCGCCGCCTGGGCATCACCACGATCTACGTTACGCACGACCAGGTGGAGGCGATGACCATGGGCGACCGCATTGCAGTGCTCAACGCCGGCCTGATGCACCAGGTTGACAGGCCCATGAATCTGTATAACCATCCCGCGGACCGCTTCGTGGCCGGGTTCATCGGCAGCCCGGCGATGAACTTCTTGGATGCGACGATAGCAGTGGACAACGGGCGGCACTACGTTGACCTGGGCGACTTTCGCCTGCCGCTGCCAGAGCCCAAAGCGGCCGCGGCGCGCGAGTGGGAGGGCCGACAGGTAACCTTCGGCATCCGGCCGGAGGATATATACGATCGCGCGCTGCCGTCCCCCGTCTCGGCTAGAGAGGACAACACCGCGCGCGTCATGGTTGAGGTTACCGAGCCAATGGGCTCCAGCGTCTATGCTGAGATGACGACCGGCAAGCAGGGCCTGCGCGCGGATCTGGCACCTGAAACCGGGGCGACGTTCGGGCAGCCGCTCGATGTCGTGTTCGACATGGACAAGTGTCATCTGTTCGACCCGCAGACCGACCGGGCGCTCTTTTAGGCAGCCCCGGCCGGCGGCGGGAGGCTGGGTGTTCCACAGATGAAACAGGGCGACCGCCTCGACTTCTTTGACCATCTGGAGGAACTGCGCTCGCGGCTGATGCGCAGCGTGATATACGTCGTCGTGCTCACCATCGTGGGCTGGGCGGTCTATTATCATGCCTATTGGCTGATCGCGCGGCCCGCCGAGGTAGCGGCGCATCGCTTCGGCGGACGGATCGTGATCACCAATCCGCTTGAGGCCTTCTGGGTCCGCATGCAGGTGAGCGTCATTCTCGGCCTGATCATGGCCGGGCCGTTCTTGTTCTGGGAAGCCTGGAAGTTCGTGTCGCCGGGGCTTACCGGGCAAGAGCGCCGCGCGGTGCTGCCTTTGCTCTTTGCCTCGGCCTTTCTCGGCCTGGGGGGCGCGGCGTTCTGTTACCTGCTCTGCTTCCGCATGTTCCTGTGGATCACAGGCCTTGCGCCCAAGGGCGTCCAGCCTCTTTTTCACATGGGCGACACGATCTTGCTGGTCGCCAAACTGATGCTCGCCTTCGCTTTGTGTTTTCAGGTGCCAGTGGCCATAGTTATCCTGGTCAAAGTCGGGATTATCTCACCGGATTTCCTGGCGCGGCGGCGAAGAGAGGCGATAGTTGCGCTGGTCGTGCTCGCTGCCGTCGTTACGCCTACTGGAGACCCGCTCACTTTGCTGATGCTGGCGGGGCCGCTCTACGTAATGTATGAGGGAACCGTGGCCATTTCGAAGATCATCTACCGCCGCAGGGCTGCGGCGATCGCGCGCGCCGCAACTTCGGCCAGCCAGGGAGGATGAGAGAATGCCTCTGACGCGAGAGGAAGTCGAACACGTTGCGCTCCTGGGGCGACTGGAACTGACGCCGGAAGAAGTCGAGCGGTTCACAGGGCAACTGAACGCAATCCTCGATTACTTCGAGCAACTGCGCCGCATAGATACGGAAGGTGTTCCCCCGACCAGCCATGTCCTGCCGCTGGAGAACGTTTTCCGCGAGGATGAGGTGCGGCCATCGCTTCCGGTCGAGGAGGCGCTGCAAAATGCGCCCAGCCGCCTGGCCGAAGCCTTTCGCGTTCCGCGCGTCGTGGAGTAGGTGCCGCAGTGCAACCTTACGAACTGAGCGCTCATGAGTTGGGGGACATGTTCCGCCGCCGCGAGGTTTCCTGCGTGGAAGCGGCAGAGGCCGCGCTGCGGCGCATCGAGGAAACCGAGCCGCATCTGAATGCTTACCTCATCGTTACCGCTGATATTGCGCTCGAACAGGCGCGCGCAGCCGACGCCCGCTATGCCGACGGGAAGGCGCTCGGGCCGCTGGATGGCGTGCCGCTTGCAATAAAGGACATCCTGTGCACGGCAGGCATCCGCACAACGTGCGCAAGCAAGATACTCGAGAACTTCGTTCCTCCGTATGATGCCACCGTGATTTCGCTCTGCCGTCAGGCGGGCATGGTGTGGCTTGGCAAGACAAACCTGGATGAGTTCGCAATGGGTTCCTCGACCGAGAACTCCGCATTCGGGCCGACGCGCAACCCGTGGGACCTGGAGCGAGTGCCGGGCGGCTCCAGCGGCGGCTCTGCGGCTGCTGTCGGGGCCAACTCTGCTGTCCTTTCGCTGGGCACCGACACCGGCGGCTCAATCCGGCAACCAGCAGCCCTGTGCGGCGTGGTGGGCCTCAAACCCACCTACGGGCGCGTGTCGCGCTATGGTCTGATCGCCTACGCCTCATCGCTCGACCAGATCGGGCCGATCACCAAGGATGTAACCGACTGCGCCCTCCTGCTGCAGGCCATATCGGGCCATGACCCCAGGGACTCGACCTCGGCGCCCATCGAGGTGCCCAACTACGCGGATGCGCTCGTGCCGGAAGTCAAAGGCCTCCACATAGGAGTCCCCCGCGAGTTTTTCGAACACGAGGGTGCCAAGGTTGACGAAGAGGTAGCGCGAGCGGTTCGCAGCGCCGTGAAAACAATGCAGGACATGGGCGCGGTCTGCGACGAGGTGTCGCTGCCTCACATGCCCCATATCATTCCCGTGTATTACGTTCTCGCTCCCGCCGAGGCCAGTTCAAACCTCGCCAGATACGACGGCGTGGCCTACGGACTCAGGGCCCCGGGCAGGCACGCCGACATCGTCGAGATGTTCAGCAAGACGCGCGACCAGGGCTTCGGCCAGGAGGTCAAGAGGCGCATCATGCTGGGCACTTATGCCTTGAGCGCAGGCTACTATGACGCCTACTACCAAAAAGCCCAGCAGGTGCGCACGCTGATAAAGCGCGACTTCGATCGCGCGTTCGAGCGTTTCGATCTTCTCTTCACCCCCACCAGCCCGACGGTAGCCTTCAAGATCGGCGCGAAGGCGGATGATCCCCTGGCAATGTATCTTTCCGACGTTGGCACTATCCCGGTCAATCTCGCCGGCTTACCGGCGCTTTCATTGCCTGCCGGATTTCAGGATGGACTGCCGATCGGCCTGCAAATCATCGGCAAGCCGTTCGATGAGGCAACGATCCTGCGCGCTGCCTTTGCCTTCGAGCAGGCGACGACCTACCACCGGCGCCGCTCCCTTCCCGCGGCGGAGGGCTGCAGGGCGCTGGTAGCAAGAGGGTAGGGGAGGAGCGAATGACGCAGACGTTCTCCGTCAAATGGGCGCGGGGTCTCCCGACCCCGCGAGCCGCGTGGGGGAGGGGCCGATGACGCAAACCTTTGCCGTGAGCACGAAGGGGCACTCGGACATCGTTGACATCACATCGCAGGTCGGCAAGATCGTTCGCCAGGCCGGGGTAACCAGCGGAATCGCCACCGTTTTCGTTGCTGGTTCCACCGCCGGCATCACGACGGTCGAATACGAGCCAGGCCTGGTGAGCGACCTGAAAGAAGCCTTCGAGCGAATCGCGCCGAGGGATGCTGCTTATGCTCACGACTCGCGCTGGGGAGATGGCAATGGCTATGCTCACGTGCGGTCTTCCCTGCTAGGTTGTTCTCTCACGGTGCCCGTGATGGACGGAGAACTCACCCTCGGAACCTGGCAGCAAATCGTGCTGGTGGACTTCGACAACCGTCCGCGGCAGCGGCAGATCGTGATTCAGGTGCTGGGCGAACCAGCCGTAAAGGAGGCGAGCAGTGGGCGGCGCTAAGGGGCAGTGGCCTGTGCTGCAGGTTGCTTTGGATTTCCTGGAACTGCAGCGGGCAATGAACGTGGCCGCCGAGGCCGTGGCCGGCGGCGCTGATTGGCTTGAGGCAGGCACCCCGCTGATAAAGAGCGAGGGCCTGGATGCGGTGCGAGCGCTGCGCCGCGAATTCCCTGATCGCGTCATCGTGGCGGACATGAAGATCATGGACGCCGGGCGCATTGAGGTCGAGGCCGCTGCCAAGGCCGGGGCGACGATTGTTGACGTCCTCAGCCGCGCCTCCGATGCGACAATTTCCGAATGCGTTCAAGCCGCGCGCAACTACGGAACCAGTATCGCCGTTGATCTGATCAATGAACCCAATCCCGTCGAGCGCGCAAAGCAGGTCGAGGCGCTCGGCGCAGACTACGTTGACGTGCACACCCCGATTGACGTGCAGATGCGCGGCGGCGACCCGTTCGCCGAATTGCGGGAGGTCTGCCAGGTAACGACCATTCCCGTCGGCGTCGCCGGAGGGATAAACTCGGAAAACGCTGCCCAGGCGGTTGCCGCCGGGGCGAGCATCGTGATCGTCGGCGGCGCGATAACGAAATCCGCCGATGCGAAGGCCGCGACGCAGACGATAAAGCAGGCGATGCAAACCGGCGCTTCGATTCCCACCACGCTCTACAAGCGCGAGACAGCCGAGAACATCCGCCGCGTGCTCGATGCTGTTTCCGCCGCTAACCTCTCAGATGCCTTGCACCGCGGCGGCGTGCTTCCTGGCATACTGCCCATCACCCTCGGCGTTCACATGGTCGGCCCGGCTCTCACTGTTCGCACTGCCCCCGGTGATTGGGCCAAGCCAGTGGAAGCGATTGACAGGGCACAGCCTGGCGACGTGATAGTGATTGACTCCGGCGGCGCTGGCCCGGCGATCTGGGGCGAACTCGCCACCCATAGCGCACTGAACCGCAAGGTCGCCGGGATAGTGATTGACGGTGCGATCCGCGACACGCCCGAGATCCGCAAACTCGGCTTCGCTGCGTTCGCCCGGCTTTCGATGCCCAACGCGGGCGAGCCGCGCGGATTTGGCGAGATCGGTGTCCCGGTCAAGATCGCAGGCATAACAGTCAAGCCCGGCGACTGGATATTGGGTGACGATGACGGCGTGGTCGTTGTCCCCAGGGAGCAGGCCGCCGAATACGCCAACCGCGCGATGGATGTGCTCGAAAAGGAGAATCGAATCCGCGAGGAAATCAAGCGCGGCGGAACCCTCGCCTCGGTTATCGAACTTCTCCGCTGGGAGAAGATCGGGTAGCCCGCCCATGCGCATCGCGATCATCGGGCCGGGCGCGATGGGCTCGCTTTTTGCGGCTCATCTGTCTAGGGCGGGCAATCAGGTCTGGCTGCTCGACAGGGATCCGCGCCGCGCTCGCCTGATTGCGCGCCGGGGCATTCGCGTCGAGGGCATCAGCGGCAAGTTCGCCGCGCCCGTGAGTAGTGTAGCCGCCCCGTGCCCGGGGCGCCTTACCCCGGACCTGACTCTGGTGCTCGTGAAAGCCTGCGACACCGCTGCGGCCGCCAGGCAGTGGCAGGCCCTGCTGCGGCGAAGCCCGATAGTCCTCACCCTCCAGAACGGGATCGGCAACATCGAGATACTGCAACGCGTGGCGGGCGACAGGGTGATCGGAGGGACTACCGCCCAGGGAGCCACGCTTCTGGCTCCGGGCCGCGTGCGCCACGCGGGGGCGGGAATCACGATCATCGGCGAGCCGTCCGGTCGGATTACCCCGCGCCTGCGCTCGGTCGCTGCCACATTCAACGAGTCCCAGATACCGACGCGCATCACGCGCGACCTGCAGCGCGCCCTCTGGGAGAAGTTGATAGTCAACTGCGCAGTGAACGCCCTGGGCGCGATAATGCGCTTGCCGAACGGCGCGCTGGTCGAGCATCCGGGCGCGCGCAATCTGCTGCGAGCCGCCGCCCGCGAGGCTGCCGAGGTTGCGCGCGCAGTCGGCATCCACATTGGCCAGGCCGATCCCGCGCGAAAAGTCTTCAAGGGCTGCCGTGCAACCGCGACCAACCTGAATTCCATGCTTCAGGACGTGCTCAGGTGCAAGCGCACCGAGATCGAGCAGATCAACGGCGCCGTTGTTCAGGCAGGAGAGTCCGTCGGAATCCCGACCCCCGTGAACAGGGTTCTCGCTGACCTGGTGCGCGCGATTGAGACCAGTTACGCTCAACAAAGAGCGCCACTGTAGGGCCGGAGTGTCCCTAGGTCTCGATTCCATCGAGACCGGGATGGCGGCCCCGATATAATCGGGGCCTAGCCACCTACGCCCGCCTCCCTTTGTCCCGTGGTGGCACAGGTTTCCAACCTGTGCTGGGTTCCTGTTGGATTTTTCGACTACAGGCCCCCGATTCCTGATGCTGGTGGCAGGTAGAGGTTGAAGGCAATATCAATCAGCGTGCGCAGGAAGCCCGCGCTGAATTCTCCCAGAACCAGCCCGACGAAGAACGGCAGGGCCCGGCGATAGGCGCGCAGCCCTCCATAGCGAAGAAGCAAGCCCTTGATCATCCACGTGATGAAAATCGGAACCCACAGGCGATATACCCCGATGCCGGCAGAAGCCATGTAGCCGATGGGATGGAAGGGCCACCACAAGAAGCGCGCCCGCATCGCGCCCAGAAACACCGCAAGACCGGCCCCGAAGATGTAGGCGCTGATGCTTCCCATGTCGCGCTTCAGCGGCGTCGTGATGTCGCGCATGAATACCCGCCACGGCTCCAGCCCGAAGGCCCAGATCGCGGGGCCCCTGAAGCGCGCTGAGTCGTAGCCTACCTGGTAGGTAACGTGGAGCATTGCCCAAAAAGCGGCGATCACGCCGACAGCGCTCGCGAGCAAGAGCACGAGGGCCAGTCCGCGCAGCGGCATCTGCGTCCGGCGGCCAATCCGCAGTGCGTCCACCTGCGCAAGCATCGGGAACTGCCGGCTCGTGCGCGTCAGCCAGAAGAAAAGCCCCATCGCAGCCAGTTCGTGCCGGTTCCAGGCCATCGGGCCGCCGACTCTGCGCATCATGTCATCGGCGCTCGACATGAACAGTTCAAAAGTCGGCAGGCCCAGTTCCGCCCTGATTCTTGCCACCGACAGCACAACGACCAGGAAGATGCCGAAGAACAAGACCGCAGTGAGAGGCCGCATGCCTGCGAACATCGCGAACACCACCAGCCCGGCTGACCCCAGCACGAGCCCGATCGCTGCCACCCGATACGGCAGCGGTTCCTGCGCATCGTCCAGTCGTTCCCGCCCCCACAGATTCCGCCACACCGCGGCAAGATGGTGCCGCGCCGCCCACAGCACCACGATCGTGATCCCGAACCCCGCCCCGATGCTCTGCTGCAATAGATAGGGGAACTTCTGCCAGTCGGTTACTCCATAGTGCACCCCCACCATCGCTTCCATGCGCCCGAGCAGGAGAAAAAACAAGTAAGAAGACATCAACCCTACCGGCAGCAGGAACGCCAGCCCATAGATGAACGGATAGAGATATACCGGAATCGTCAGCCAGATGCTGGTATTCCACGGCGGGGGCATCGGGTAATACCTGCCCGTTACCGGTATCTCGGGCACGCTGGGCGCTAGGATGTGCAGCAAGTTCACAAGTTGCGGCGTCGCCCCGATCGCGAACGCAATCCACAGCAGCCGGTTGCGGAAGAAGCCCTCGGCCGTGACTGTCAGCGGGACCTCGGCAATCGGGTAATTCAGCCTCTCAGCGTCCCATTGGCGGCGGAGTAGGCCGGCGAGACATAACATAACCCACACGATGATCATTGCGAACAGCGCCCACCACGCCAGCGGCCCCATCCAGTAGCGCCAGTGTCCACCTGTATAGAGGGATGAGTTGCCCTTGAAAAGCGGGTCAATCGCGGCGGGATCCGTAACTACCAGGTGCCGTGGAAGCAGCGGGTGCACCTGCGTGGCCCACTGGTTTTCCGGCGTCGCGTGCCCGATGACGATCGTGAGCGTGGAGACCAGGATCGCCAACTGGTCGTGCCCGGCCATCACGCTCGCCCCGGTTACCATCAGGTAGGTGACCAGCAATTCCACCCGCGAGAAAGCCCAGCGCGGCGCCGCGCGCCTGATCCCCGCGTTGACAGCCAGCAGCAGAAGCAGCAGGGCAACCGCGTGGAAAAAGATGGCCGACGTGGTCGCGTTGTCCGAATAGCGAACCCACTCGATCTGCGCCAGCCACCACGCGCTGAACGGAATCAGCGCCAGGCCAATCAGCACCGACCGCCACGTGATGCCGCTTGATGTGCGGCGAGCGGAGGCCTTGGCGCGGCGCGCGGGGTAGGTTGTGGATTGGCCTACGGAGGGTCGCATCAGCAATCACGAGCACGCTCTGTTGTCACGCTGAGTCCTTCGTCTGTCATCCTGAGCGACCCGTCCTCCGAAGCCTTCGCGAAGGAGGAAGCGAAGAATCCCATTGCGCTCATGGCCTACTCCGCGAGGCATGTCCTGGTTGCTGTTTCTGTGGGATTCTTCATCCGCCTACCGGCGGATTCAGAATGACAGTCGGCTCGCGGGCTCTTTCTTGCGGCCGGGTCTCAGGGGGCGGGGTTCGCTGCCAGGCGCTTGAGCGCGGCCAGCCTTTCCCGGTCGCCGATCTTTGCGCGCTCAACCGCCCGCCGCAGGGTCTCTATCGAGCGGTCGTAAATCTCGCGGTCAACAGGATACGGGTGGCCGTCCTTGCCTCCGTGCGCGTATGAGAACCGGGCTGGGTCGCGCATGCTGGTCTTCACCCCGTAAATCAATTCGGCGATCAGGGAGAGCGCCCGCAGGGTCTTCGCTCCCACGCCCTCCATCCCCAGCAAGCGCTCGAAATCCTCCGGCTGTCGCTCGTAGGTCTTGAGCAGGATGCGCGCAAGCGAATCCGGCCGGACATCCGACGCGAGCACTTCGTGCCTGCGCGGAAGTTCGAGGTTCTGGATCTTGCGCATCTCGCCCACCAGGGCATCGGGCTTTTCGTGCGAAAGCGCCGTTACCGTTTGCCGCGCCTGCTCGCTTTCGTGAGCCACGAGGTTCAGAACATCCCGGCTCATCTTCTGCGCGCAGATGGCGGCGTGAGGCTCGTCAACGAAACTCGTCAGCGAATCTGAAAGCCAGTGGTAGCGGCGCGCATAGCCCGTCGCATCGTTCATCCCCTGCTGCACAACCGCCCAGTGGCCCGAGCCTGTGAAGAAGAATGCGTGATGGTAAATCTGGTAGCCGTCCTGGACGGCGTTGTTGTCCACCTTTGCTGAGAGTCTGCTCGCATAGATCAGCGGATCGCCGTCAAGGCCCGCGCGGTCGCAGTGTTCCGAGATTTCGGTCGGCGTTTTCCGCGAAGTCTTGCCCTTGCCGCCCGCCACGAAAAGCCCGGTGTCTCGCTCCAGCCCTCTCAGGCCTTCCTTCAAAGCGCCGCAGGCAGTCGTGGTCAGCCCGGAACTGTGCCAATCGAAGCCGAGAACCGAGCCAAACGCCTGGAACCAGAAGGGGTCCGAAAGTTTGCGCAGCACCTCTTCCGCCCCCGCCTCCTCGACCAGGCAGCGCACTATCTCGCGCGCAAGCAGGGTCATGCGCTCGAACAGCCAGCGCGGCGCTGCTCCGTAGTGCAGAGGCAGATGTGCGGTGCCTGTGCGCATCGGCGGCTGAGCAGAGAATACCGCGCGACAACCGCACAGTCAATCGCACTTGCGCTTGCGCGCACAAGCCGGTAAGATACTCGCATGAGCAAAGGCTTCGTCCCCGTAGTCCTTATCTGCGCCTACGTCCCCCTGGGCATCATGCTACTGACCTACTTGCTCGCCCTCTTTCTGCGCGCCGCTGGCAAGCCCGCCTTCCTACGCTGGCTCGTCGAGAAAACCAGCCCCCGCCAGCCAGAGACCCCGCCCGGTTCCGTTGCGGCTGATCGAACTGAAGGAGGTGTTCATTGAACCGGCGATTTCGCGTGTCTATTGCGCTCGTCGTCTGCGCCGCGGCGCTTTGCAGCGCCGCCCCCGCGCAGGCGCAGGTCAGCATCATCAAGGGGCCCTACCTTCAGGACGTAACTCGCACCTCGATCACAGTGATGTGGGAGACTGGCGAGCCCGGGCCATCGCTGGTCGAATATTGGCTGGTAAGCGAGCCCGCGCAGCGCCAGACCGTCGAAGCATCGCAGACCGTCAAGATTCACGAGGTCCCGCTCACCGGCCTGCCGCCGGACACGCAATACGGCTACCGCATCGCCAGCGGCTCGATCACCAGCGAGCCCGGGTCTTTTTGGACGGCGCCCGGGCGGTCGGTGCCGTTCCGATTTGCCGTCTGGGGCGACACCCAGTCCCACCCCGAACAGCACCGCGCCGTGGCCGTAGCGATGCTGAAGTCGCGCCCGAAGTTCGCGGTCCACGTTGGCGACGAGGTGGGTAATGGCGACTCATACGAGGGGTGGGGCACCGAGTTCTTCGGCCCCGCCGCCAAACTGTTCGCCAACGTGCCCTTCTTCGTCGCAATCGGAAACCACGAGGGAAACTCGCACTGGTTCTACGATTTGCATTCGCAGCCGCCCCCGGAGAACTACTGCTCGTTCGACTATGGGAATTCCCATTTCATCATCATAGACACTAACCAGAACTACGCCCCGCAATCCGAGCAGTACCGCTGGCTCGCCCAAGACCTCGAATCGTCTGCCTGCAAGCGCGCCCGCTGGCGCTTCGCATTCTTCCATCACCCTTCATACAGCGAGGGCTGGGACAACCCGGGCTACGACGGCGAACCCAACGTCCGCAAGTACCTCATGCCCCTGTTCGAGAAACACGGCCTGACCATGGCCTTTTCGGGTCACACGCACGGTTATGAGCGCGGCCGCTACAATGGCGTTTACTATATGATTTCAGGCGGCGGCGGCGGGGCCCTCGACCGCTGGTATCGCGACTTCGGGCACATCGCCGTCTCCCGGTTCGAGCATCACTTTTGCCAGGTTGACGTAACAGATAACGAAGTCCGCCTGAAAGCCGTTACCCCCTCCGGCAAAGTGCTCGACTCGTTCGTCGTTCGCCCGGGCTCTCGTTAGCCGCCTTCGCAGGCCCCGACCAGTCGGGGTGCTGCGCTCCTCCGCCCCTTCTGCCCTTCGTGGGCGCGTTGGCGGGGCGATGTGGAACGGCGGGCCAATTGTGGAATAATCCCGCCGCAATGGTCCCGGACGGCGCGGCTTCCCCTTCCTCTGTCCGTGAGAGGGCTGCCGCCGCGGTGCGCTGCCTGGCGCTACTGACTGTGTTCGTCATGATGCGTTTGCCCGGCAGCGTGCAGCGCAGCAGAGCCCTCGACATCTGGCTTGCAGTGTGCAGCCTTTACGTTCTCGCGACCACGCTCGCGCCCCTGCGCGCGCCCCGGTTCAGAAACGCCAGCCTGGCCATCGTCTCGCTTGACGTCGTGCTCATAACCGTCCTCCTTTACATCACCGGCGGCATGCGCAGCGAATACTACTTGCTCTACTACCTTCCCATTCTGCACGCTTGCATGCGACTCAACTTCCGCGACGGAATGGGCGCATCGGCGCTCGCCGCCGCCTGTTACACGTTCGTGGGAGTGCACCAGGCCCAGGTTGAGATCGAGATCAACCCCGTCTGGCGCATGAGCGCCTTTGGCGCATCTGCCATCATCCTCGGCTCCCTTTTCAGCCTGGCCGCGCGCGAGGCCGCTCAACTGCGGCAGGCCCGCGACCACTACCGAAACGTAAGCGAGGCCCGCAGCGACCTGATGGCTGTTATGGCCCACGAGTTCCGCAACCCGATGACCTCAATTGCCGGCTTCTCACAACTCCTGACGGACAACCGTGTAAGCCCCCGCGAGCAGCAGGAATACGCGGCCATCATCCACGACCAGTGCCTTCGTTTGAATCGCCTACTGTCGGGCCTGATGGAACTCTCTCGCCTGGAGGCCGGCAGAATGGAGCCCAAGTTCACGAAAGTGCCGGTGCACGGGCTGCTCTCGGCCGCTGCTGACATTTTCCGCACCTCGACCGACGGTCCCCACATCGAGATATCCAGTTCACCCCAGAATATCGAGGTCGAGGCCGACCCCGACATGGTGCTCCAGGTATTGCACAACTTGATCGGCAACGCAGTCAAATACGCCGGCGAAGGCGCGCGCATCATCGTTCGCGCCCATCACGCCTCCGCCGAGCACCCCGGCATGGTGCACGTTGATGTGGAAGATGACGGCCCCGGTATTTCTGCTGACGAACTGCCCAAGGTGTTCGACCGCTTCTACCGGGGTCGTGATGCCAAGCACGCAAGAACAGAAGGCAGCGGCCTGGGCCTGGCAATATGCAGGGCCATCGTTCAAGCCCACGGCGGAACGATCTGGGCCGCCAGCGAGCGCGGCCAGGGCACCCGCTTTTCCTTCACCCTCCCCGCCGCCGAGCGCGCCGAAACTGGGGCAGCAGAGGCGCGTGTGCCTTCAGATAGTCGTCAAGAAGACCTCGCGCCTGCTGGACGTCTGTGATCATCGGGTCGAGCAGCAGGGCCTGCAAGGCCTTCGTCCTGTCTCCCTTCACCGCAGCCTCGACTGCCAGTTCAGCCACCGCCACCTGCCGCCTGCACAACTCTGCCGCCGGTTCCGGCAGGTCGCCTATCGCAACTCCCCTGATCCCCATCCCGCTCGCCACCGCCGGAACCTCCACTATCGAACCGCAAGGCAGGTTCGTGATGTAGCCTTCATTCGGGATGTTCACCGAGAGTTCATATGAGTTGCTGTCCTTCACGATCGCCACCAGCACAGGCACCGCCCTCTCGCCCGACCCGCTGTGGTATTCATCAATCGGTTCCTTGCCTGCTACCATTTTCTCGATGCGCTTCCACATCCGGTCGCGCCCCTTCTCCGCGCCCTCCCAGTTGTAAAGGTGCAGGTTGTATTTCTCCCACGGTTTCGTGCGCGGGTCGCACACCCATGGCAGGTATTCAGACATGTGGGTGTCGCCGCCCACGGGGAAAAGGCCCACGTCCTGGAAAACATCGCGCGTCAGCGGCTGGAAATCCTCCGGCCAGTTCTTCAGCCGCCGCCGCAAGGCCGGATACAGGTTCGCCCCCGACGATTTCCTTCTGACATCGAGAACCCACGTGAAATGGTTCAGGCCCGCGGTCTTCAGGTCCAGGTCTTCGCGCGGCACGTTCAGCAGGTGGCTGATGTTCCGAAAAGCCGCGCCGATCTGGTGGCAGAATCCGGCAGCCTTCACTCCCCCGTATTTGTATGCCGTCAGCGCGATCCTGGGCACCGGGTTCGTGAAGTTGAAGAACCATGCATCGGGGCATAACTTGCGCATGTCTGCGCAGATTTCCAGCACCGGCGGAATGTTGCGCGCCGCGTGAACGAATGCCGCCGGGCCGCCGTTTTCTCCCAATGGCTGCCGCAAGCCGTGCTCGAGAGGGATCTCCCAGTCCATCCGCCAGCGCTTCTCGCGCTCGAGCGCGATCGCGACGATGACGAACTCCGCCTCCGGCAGCGCCCGCTTGCGGTCAACCGTGGCCTCTATCTTCACCCCGCCGCCCCACTCCGCATTCATCCGGCGCGCCAATCCCGCGATCAGCCGCAGCCCCTTCTGGGCGATGTCAACCAGCGAAAGGGTGCTCCCCTTCAAGTCGGGATGCGTCAATACGTCCGCAATGATCCTCGGCCCAAACGACGCGCTCCCCGCCCCAACCACCACCACCTTCGTCGCTCTCAAATCACTCCTCCACGATCTGCCTGGGACTCTTGTTGCTTCGGTAGTTTACTGCCGAAGCCTCATCGAATTGCTGCTCACTACTTCTCCGCCCAATCTCCCCGCCCTTCACCATGCTCTGTAGGGCGGGGGTTCCATCCCCCGCCGCTTGCTGTCATTCTGAGCGAAGTGGCTAGGCCCTTCGGGCCGCCACCCCGGCCCGCAAGGTGCGGGCCTAGGGGCGAAGAATCTCCCCGTTTCACCGCCCGGCTCCGCCCCCCACGCTTGTTCGCTTGCACAGCCCCCCGCTTCGCCTCTCTCAGGTCGGCCCTGTATTCCCCCGGCACCTCAAAAACAAGCACCGTCACCAGCCACTCCCGGCTCATGTCGTCCCGGTGCCCAAACACGTAACGCAACCTCGTCTCTCCCTCAATCGCCACCCTCCGCTTGCAGTTCGCGTGACCCGCCACCACCTTCTGAATCTTCGGCAGCACCTTCGACAGATTCCCGCCCCGGTTGAACACCACCAGCGCTGCCTTCGTGTCCCGCCAGGTCACGTATTTCAACAACTGCCCTAGCGCCCTCCGCAGATACCCCACCCCATGCCAGATCCTGCACTCGGCGATGAAGATGTTCTTTCCCTGCACTCGAATCAGGATATCCGTCTTCCCCTCGAAATTGAACGTCTCCCCCGTCGCTTGTCCCTCATACTGCCCGTTCAACTGCACCAGGAAGTGCTGCCTCAGGTTCTCCTCATCCATCTCCTCGAACGCCCTCGGGCTTCTCTCGATCACCGCCGCCATGTTGGCGATCACCTCCAAGATGTGCTCGTATTCCTTCATCTCCAGCGTCGGCTCCGACACGAAAGCCTCCGTGCTCGCCCCAGGCATCGGCCTCCCCACCTTCCGCCGGATCGTCGGAACCACGAACGTCTGCGGCGCATCCTCCCTCCGCCGCAGCGGATAACCCAACGCCGCCACCATTCCCTGGTCCTTGAGCAACTTTTCCCGCCGCCCCTGGACGTGCCCCTCCGCCCCAGCCCGCAAAGACGCGTTGAACCGACAGACCTCATCGCGCATCTGTTGAAGCCATTCCTTGATTCGGGACAAGTCACGCTCAAACTCTGACTTCATCGCGTCCGCATTGTGGTCCGTCCGAGTGTAGGTCAGCACTATCTCGTTGCGCGCGACTATCCCCGCCGGAGGGTCGCCCATGAAACTGCCCGGACGCCACTTCAACAGTTCCCCGTCCCCTTCAAACGGCACGAAGAACGACACCTTCGTTCCCGCGACATGGAATGGCCGCTCTCGATCGCTAACATACCGATTCGGATCTCTGCTGACATCCACCCGTGTCTCCCCCCACTCCGTCCGAATATCGTCCTCAATCAGCCGAGGCGCATCAACCCGATACTTCTCCTCCAGGTAGTCGCACAAGTCCCCCGCGCTCGTGTTCAGCAGCCGGTCGGCCTCGATCCCCTCGACCTCCTCCACCATCTCCCGCGCGCGCGCCTGGAGCACCTTCGCCAGATCATGCCTGCCAAACAACCTTTCCTCTTGTCCACCCATCTCATCCCCCTCCCACTTCTTCCACTTCTTCCCTGTGCACCGCTCCGCCCGCCTCGCTGCCAAGGCGGCCTCACGACGCGCGCCGCACGTATTTCGTGCCCAGCGCCACCACGAACGCCGCCGCCAGTATCATCCCGCACAGCCCCGCGACTCCAGCCGCCAGTTGCCCGCCGTCCGTCTCGGGCCTGTAACCTGCGTAGCCCACGCTCGTGAACGCATCCAGGGCCACCGCGAAAGCCAGTCTCGCGGAACACGCCGCCCGCCCATCCGGGCCTACGATGGGCCACAGGAAGCGGAAACCAAGGGTGAACACGGCTACCACGAACCCCATCCACCCCACCGTCCGCGCCGGCCGTATCCCATACCCCCACAGCAACCTGTGCCCCGCCCAGATGAACCGCGTCAGCCACCCTCCCGGCGGCGTCGGCCTCACCGCCCGCGCCCAGATCGCGGACACCGCAAGGCAGGCTGCCACAATGAGTAGGCCAAACGACCGCCGGGCAGCTCTGGCAATCAGAAGCACCCATGCAAACCCCCGCCGAACCGCCGGATTACGAAGCGCGTCACAAAGCCGGCGCGCTGCGCGATGCAGCACTCTCGTCATGGCCCCCGCGTGATGCCGGCGATATTCCGCCGCAAGGTATTCGCGCCATCCGCGCCAGGTCTGCGCTAGGGCCGGCCATGTGCCTTTGCTCCAGTCGGCCGCCACTGCCGGCTTCCCGTCGTCCACGAGCGAGCGGTGATACATCCGCATCTCCCGGAAGTA
>Ga0315296_10001306_pt1 | contig 21745 bp, 23 predicted proteins | sample YL17G14_18_MG_FD_203921 | JGI IMG/M metagenome (GOLD analysis project Ga0315296, IMG submission 203921) | Sediment microbial communities from Yellowstone Lake, YNP, Wyoming, USA - YL17G14_18 | ecosystem: Environmental > Aquatic > Freshwater > Lake > Sediment | place: USA: Wyoming | collected...
GGGAAAGCTATGATCCACCATGCGCCGCTTGAGATGTAAGTTCGGCCATTTGTCAGATCCCATCCCCAGTCAGGAATGTCATAGGTAACGCCTAAACCGATGAAGGTCAGCCCTGCAGCAGTGAGGACTGCATCTGCAAAATTGATGGTGATGACTACGACTATTGAAGGTACAACGTTGGGGAAGATGTACCTCGACAGAATCGTGTGCCATTTCGCGCCAACCGACCTAGCGGCTTCCACGTATGTCAACTCCTTTATGCTCAGAACTTGGCTTCGCGCGCGGGGGAATTAAATAAATGGTTAAAAATGGTTATAAGTCCGTTTTTGCTTATTTGAGCCCGTAATGGACTTCTTTGATGAACGCGTTTTGGCTGCGCTTAAAGACGGCAAACCTAGAAGTTTCACTACGCTTCTGGGCGAAGTGGGCTTCAGCCATAACACTTTGCAACAACATCTTGACCGGCTGATAGCTCGGGGCCTTGTCGTCAAAGAGAAAATGGCTTCAAACAGTCTGGGAAGACCCAAATTCACCTACCATGTTCCATCCACAGCAGCAAAGCAGGTGACCGCTGCACTTCAAAACCCGTATGAGACGCTCGCGACTCTGCAGTTCACTCGCCTGAGGCACCTCTGCAGGTTCGAGAAAGGCGGCTACTGCAAAGAAGCAAAAAAGAACTGCGCGCCTCAAAACTGCCCCCAAACCCGAAAATAAGAATTATAACCATTTTACACCAATTATTTAACCCGCCCGCGCGCGTTCAGTCTCTGGAATCACCGAGATTGTTCTGTTGAGCCAAAATTTTCTATGCACAACGGCCGAATCCTTATATTCGCGGTCAAAAGAATGGAGCGAATCAGAGCTATCGGCAGAATGGTAATCGTCGGCTTATCCAGCACCACAAGAGTTGGCTTCTGCAAGCACTAAACAACTGCGTAAGCGCGGTTTGTCAACGAAGAAAAACGCGCGTTCTACTAGAATTACGAGAATAATCAAGGAATGATGAAAAAGATTAAAAAACCAAAACATTCCTCACGCTTATTGGTTGCGTCATCCCCGGCCTTCTCGAACATTTCCCTACCTTTAGATGCCTACATTAGGCAGGTTTTGTTATTGTCAAAAAAGAGCTCACGTTGTCAGCATTGGCTCGGTGTACTTGCGCAAGGTTTATGACTAAAGGGAACTAAGTCCAACCATTCAATCAATTGGGGTGGTAAAGATTGAAGGTTCACGCAGCCTTTATGGATCCCAAGCAGCCTAGCGAACCGATTAATTCTAAAGAATTAAAGCAATGTAACAAAGCTGTAGTATTAGTTGATGTTTTTAGATCTAGCGCAACTATAGTTGAAGCTTTAGATAATGGAGCCGAATATGTATTGCCTTGTAGCTCCATCAAAGAGGCGGAAATAATAAGAAAGGAGTTTGGAGGAAAAAACCAAAAAATTCTTCTATCAGGAGAGAAAATGGGAGTTATGCCTAAAGGATTTGATTTGAACATTTCACCTCTAGACGTGAAAAAAAGTGTCGTAGAGGGTAAGATAATCGTTTATTGCTCAACAAACTTGACAAGAATCTTGAACGATTGTAAGTTTGCTAAAACCATACTTGTAGGAGGAATAACCAACGCTCATGCTATTGCCAGATACTTAAAGAATAGCGGTATAGAAAATGTTGTGTTGGTAGCTTGTGGTACCGTTGGTATGATAACCCTTGAAGACGTTGTAGGAGTAGGGGCGATAGTTGAATGTTTGTCGAATGAAGATCTCACTGACGGCGCGATGCTTGCTCTTATGGTTTTTCAAAATCCAAGATGGAAAAAGCTACTCTATGAAGGGTGGACAGCAAAACACCTGCAAAAAATAGGATTTGGCAAAGATCTCCAGTATTGTATCAGGGAAAACATTAGTGGTACTGTGCCAATCCTTAAAGGGAGGCATATTGTTTCAGCAATACGCCAATTTGATGATGATCAATAAGAAAGTCAAAAGGATCTACTTTCTTAAATCGTAAAGTTGTTTTGCTTCCTCTTCAGTTCTTGGAGAGCCCCATTTTTCAAGTGCAATTTTTAGCTCTGGACTATTTGCCGCTGCTTGATTCAGTGGTATCCCCTTCATAACTGCATCGATGGCTTGACGCATAGCTCTGCCGCCTGCCCTCGAACCATTTGGATGGCCATGTATGGCTCCTCCTGCACCTATAATTGGTTCTGGTCCAAAATTGTTTACTAAGATGGGAACCAATCCTGCGTGTACCCCGCCTCCAAGTAAACAATTAGTCTTCTTTATATGTTGTAATGGAGACATAGTTTGTGCCAAAGTCTGCAAGTTTAGATCCTTAGTGAAGCCTGCAAATTTGCCAAGGTATATGGGCAAAATCATGATGTCCGCACCAGATATTCTAATCAATTTTGCTAATAGTGGAAAATATAGTCCACCTCTTTCTGCTGCGGTCATTGTTCCACTAAAGCATGGATGGTATAATATAGGCACTCTTATGCTTGGATCTTCAGCTAACATTCTTAAAGGGCCAAATCCGACTGAACTATCCAGCATTAATCCATTGGCTCCAGCTTGCACCGCTTTTTCTGCTTTCTCCAATATTTTATCTGATCGGGTAGTTATGTTTATTGTGTATAGGGTTTTTTCTCCAGTTTCCGAGTATTTTTTATCTGCAACTTCCATGCATCTACTTAACCTATCATATAGAGGATTAATTGGAATATCTCCTAATAGTTCATCGTCTTTGATATGGTCGACTCCTCCATAGGCAGCTTCTTTAAACAGATCAACATGGACATCGGTGGTATGACCTGTACAGGGCTTGATCATGCTATTCAATATTGGTCTTTCCAAGACATTAAGGTAGTTTCTAAGCCCCGCTACTCCAAATTTTGGGCCTGTGAACTCTTTGAGGTAGGATCTTGGAAAGTTTAGATTCAGCAGTTTTATTGCAAATCCTTCTCTTTCTGAGACCCAATAGGAAATGTTGCCTGCAACCGTAGCCAAAAGCAATTCTAAATCTGGGCTTATATTAGATGTTGGGAACGCAATCTCAAGGAGATATGAATGAATAGTACCTGGGATTTTAAAGATTTGAGTAAGTTTCGCTGCGTGTTTTTCTCTAACATCATAGGTCTCGCCGTGAACTCTAACCCATGTTCCAGTGGATTGTTCTAAGGCAATTCCTATGCCATACTTTACTATTTCCATAGCTGGAGTTTCTATGTAGTATGTTGCAATAATATATTCATCTGGATCTAAGCCGTCAAGCACCTTTAGCATTTGGAGGGATTCAGTACCTTCCCATTTTTTCTCTTCTTTCAAAGTTGTCCCTTCAGCAATAAACGCTCGCGCGCGCTCGACAATAAATATATATGTTATGGATCTGATTTATATTTTTCTTATTAAGGTGAAACATTCATATGAAAAAATTGATTAACGATCCATTCAATGTAGTGGTAGAGAGTATTGAAGGATTTGTAAAATCTTACTCAGATTTTGTTAAGTTGGTTGGCCCTCACGTCGTCGCAAGAAAAGATGCTCCTGTAAAGGGGAAAGTTGGGATTGTCGTAGGTGGTGGAAGCGGCCACGAACCGCTTTTCCTAGGATGGGTCGGGTATGGAATGGCTGATGCAGCTGCTTTGGGAGAGGTTTTTGCTGCTCCTTCGCCTCAATTCATTTTTGAAGCTACAAAGGCAGCAAATGGCGGAAAAGGCATTTTATATCTTTATCTTAATCATGCTGGAGACAACATGAATTTTGACATGTCTGCAGAGATGGCAAAGGAGGAAGGGATTGAAACTGAAACCATAAGGATTTGGGATGATATAGCCTCAGCACCACCGGAGAGAATCCATGAGCGCAGAGGTTTAATCGGTGGCTTATTTGCTGTAAAAATTGCTGGAGCAAAGGCCGAGATTGGAGCTTCTATACCTGAGGTAAAGAAAACGGCCGAAAAAGTAAGGGACAGCTGCAGAACTTATGCTGTCGGCCTTTCGCCAGCCACTATTCCGGCCAGTGGATCGCCTACATTCATGTTAGGAGAGAACGAAGTGTATTTTGGAATAGGAGCTCATGGGGAAAGAGGGGTAAAAAGAACAGAATTGTTATCTGCAGATAAAACAGCTGAGATTTTAGTAGATGGCGTAGTTAAAGATTTACCGTTCCATAGTGGAGACGAAGTCAATTTAATCGTGAATGGATATGGTTCTACTACCATGATGGAATTATGCATTATAAGCCGCAAAGTTCATCAAATTCTAAGAGACTTAAAAATAAGTATTCACAAAACTGAAATAGGCAATTTCCTAACGACCTTAGAGATGGCAGGATGCTCAGTAAGTTTAATGAGATTAGATGAAGAGCTAAAGGAGTTGTATGACGCACCAGCTTACACACCAATATTTAGGAAATGCCCTAACTTGTTGAAAAGGCTGAACCCTTAGAGGGAACTATCTTTGGAACAAAAACTTAATTATGTTTTCGTAAAGAATTTTCTTCTAAATCTAGCAAACACCGTCACTCAGGAAAAAGACTACCTAAACAAAATTGATGCAGCCTGCGGGGACGGTGATTTTGGTGTTGGAATGTACCTTGGTTTTAAGAATGTTCAAAAAGCAATCGAGCAACAAAGAAACGAAGATATCGGCGCTCTATTAAATACTGCCGGCTATGCAATTTTATCTTCAGTTGGTGGCGCTTCTGGACCATTATTTGGAACTTTTTTCATCGAAGCAGGAAAAACAGCAAGTGGAAAAAGCGAAATCGACTTAAAGGACCTTTCGGCAATGTTTGAGATTGCATTGGAAAAAATACGTCTACGAGGAGGAGCCAAAATTGGTGACAAGACTCTTATCGATGCTTTGGCTCCAGCCATAGAATCCCTTAAGAAAGCCGCGCAACAGAAACTTGACATTTTACCAGCACTGGAGAAGGCTGCTGAAGCCGCAAAGGAGGGATCCGAGTCTACAAAAGAGTTAGTGGCGAAACAGGGAAAAGCAAGATATTTAGGACAACAAACCCTAGGTCATATAGATCCGGGGGCAGAAGTTATTAGACTTTTCTTTGAAAAACTTTTGACCGTTTATAAATATTCTTTCTTACAATAAGAACGCTTTGAAATTTCAATTTCAAACATTGATCATTACGTTTTGTGCTTACTAGTCAATTTGTCAAGAATGCTCCTTCCAGTGTTATCTTCGTCTATTTTGAAAGTTTGGTGCTCTTCTATTTTTAACATGGATCTTAGAACTTTGGGTTCAAGTTCATTGACAAGCCTAAATATTTGTTTTCTGGCTGATTCAACAAGATTTCTAAGCATTGTCTCACTTTTGTATAACTGTCCTGCTAGGGGGCATATCTCTTCCATTTTAAGATACCATTCTGTTTTTCGGGTTTGCATCTTAATGTCAAATGTTATTGGTCATGCACGTTTCTGGCCTTACTTGGTGAATCTGGCATTTTCTAGCGCGCATGCGTGTTCCGAAAATGGTTAAAAATGGTTTTAATTCCGTTCTGCAAACTTCTGCGGGTTCGAGAAGGCTGGTTGCGGCAAGGAATTCAGGAACAATGCGAAGTCCAAAACTGTCTCCAAATCATAAAAGGCGAATAAAGACCAATTTAGACCAATTTAGGAACAAGCATGCGCGCGCAGACGTGATGCACTTCGCGTGGAGGATAAGGCTGACATAGGCAGAAAATTAAAATATGTATTCGATACTAAATAGGAAAAAGGGATGCTGCAAAATGGTTAAATTTGGCGTGACAAGCTGGCTTTGGTTCTACCCCTTCGACCCGAAAGCGGTGTTTAAGGCTGAGGAAATGGGGTTTGACGGAATAGAGATTCCAGTAGAAGACCTCAAAAGATTTGACAAGGAGAAGACCGTTGAAGCCTTAAACTCCTCGAAGATTGAATGCTCTTCGATATGCAGCATCCTTGATGAAAAAAGAGACATAAAAAGCGATTACGCGAGTGTTAGGAAGAAAGCTAAGGATTATATTAGATCTTGCATCGATTTTGCTGTTGACTTTGGAGCCAAAGTTGTCGCTGGGCCTCTTTACTCAGCTATTGGCCCGACCCTTGCTATCCCTGATAAAGCAAAGAAGTGGAAAATAGCTGTCGCAGAGCTGAGGGAGGTCTCTAAATATGCTGACGATAGGGGTATATATTTGGGTCTAGAGCCTATAAATAGGTTTGAAAATTATCTCGTTAACACGGTTTCTGAAGCCCTAAAAATGCTTGATGAAATAGATAATTCATATATCGGAATACATTTTGACACGTTCCACGCGAACATAGAGGAGAAATCAGTAGAGAAAGCCATAATTGATTGCGGAGATAAATTGGTTCACTTCCATTGTTGCGAAAATGATAGAGGAACCCCTGGGACGGGGCATGTCCCGTGGAAAGGAGTCGCCGACGCTCTAAAAAGCGTTAGATACGACAGGTACATGGTAATAGAGGCTATTATGCCCGGAATAAAAGAAATATCGGTGGCGGCTTCCATATGGAGGCATCTGGCTCCATCCATGGATTCATTAGCGAAAGACGGTTTGAAGTTTCTAAAAAACTTAATACCATAAACACGTTTATCACATCCAATCAACCCCTTTGATTCGAAGAACTTGTTGATTCTTGCAACTGGTGGCCAGCAACGGCCACCGCCTTGAGCTTCTCCGAACCCATGACCGCACCCCCTCCGCACTGTCCAAACTCCCTTGCTTTATCGTGAGCAATGCAAGCATATATTACGAGATTCTCACCAAGGGGTCCTATTGAAAATACTTGAAATTCTGCACCATGATCTTTCTTGACTATCTCCTCGGTCTCAAATGTGTCTTTGCTAAAAAGATGCATTGCATCTTCTATCTGGACTACATCATCCTCTATAACTATGTGGACAAGCTTTGTAGACCTTCCTTGAACAACCAACATGTCATATCCAGCTTTTCAGTAGCGCCCGCGATGTTATGATTTTGAAGGGCAAATAGAGGCTTCTGATGCAACTATATCTTGATGGTTGCTTTCTGGCGCAGAGCACCGAGGTTGGTTCCAGCATTCAGTCATGCACTTGTCAAACGCTGTTTGTTTTGTCCTGTCCGCTAGCAAGCATCTTACTTCTTTCTTTGTCCAAACCCCGAAACAAACTTGTCATAAGCCGAGGACAGCTCGGTTGCCTTGCGGTCGCTCTCTTCTGGCGTTAGTTTTCCGCACTTGTACCCAAGCAGATCGCCCATAATCCTTGCTGCTTTCTTCGTGAAAACAACTGTTCCGTCATTTTCTATCCTTTCTATTCCGTCGAACTTCTGTGATTCCTCGTTAATTCTTATAGCTTCTTTCCTAGTCAATCCGTCCGGTAAATCTATTTTTGCTCCAGACCGCGATAAGCGGGCAGGGTATCCTCCAGGCAATCCTTCAGGGCCCACGGCATACGTCAGCTCGTTAGTGTCGTCCAAAATACACATGACATCCTTCACAGTCGACGCCGCAACTATGAAATGATCCGCCTGTCCTTTGGGCATGTATCTGTTCGCGGCAACCAATAATTCATCCAGATTAAACTGGCTTGTCACATCCTTGCCGTTAACTGTGACTTTTAGATAATATGGACAACCGCATGGGGACTTGTAAGCACCAAGGACGTGACAAAGGTAATGGTGCCCTACAAAATGGATACACACGTCCTTTGTCGACACGTTGTACTTGTCAGCAACGATCTTGCTCAACCAAGGAATGAACAGGTCGCAATTGCCAATTCCTACGGTTACACCCATGTCTATTTTTCCTAGAATTGTGTTTACAGCGTCTGGAAAACTACAGTTCACCACATGAGTACTGATTTTAGCCTTTTTCACAGCCTTCATCAATTTATATATCAACGTTAGATGAAAAGGTAGCCAAGGACCAAATCCAGCCTCATCCAATTTCTTGAAAACGTCTCTTGGGACATCTGATTGGGGAACCCACCACGTTTTCAACGACGTCGCGTTCACTATGACATCTGGCTCGAGTTCTTGGAGTGCTTTCGCAGTATTAGTAGTATCATCCAAGTCGAACTTCAGAAAATCTACTTTTGGATAGTAACCTTGATGAAGTGCCCCTGAGACTGCACTATACACTTTAGGCATAGTTTTTTCTTCGTCTCTCCCGCCCACGTACATCTTTGAGACCCGAGGGACTCGAGCCAGCAGCTCTAATACATGTTCTCCGATATCGCCTATTCCGACGATTAATACCTTATTCAAATCCTCTTCCTCTCCCGCTTTTGTTTTTTAAAGCTATTCCTAATAACTATCCTTTAAATCTTTCCAGCTTAAATATCACAGGTCTTAGACCATCAGTGCAAGATAAGTAGATTATGCCTTTTTCTTTCATCCATGGAAATTCCCCGTCAAAACGCAAGTGTGTCAAGCATCTATGTATGTCGACGAATGCCCAAGGACAAAACCCTTCTGGCATTTTTCCATCCTCGGAAATGAATGCTGCCCCTTCTTCAAAACGCCAACATGAACTTGTAAAATCTCCGGATGTCTTTGGAGCGTTATTGCCGAAGATTTCTTCTGTTTTCATCTTTCTTACCACTGTAATCTTAATCTTCACCATCTTCCTTTCTCCTTATACTCACCCGGTCATCAGAGATATGCTAGGTTTTAAGTGGAGAGGAGAGACGGGACTCCTTGAATATTTCTTCCGGTGACTTTTGAGGTCCATGAGTCAGGTTGACAAGCCAAGCGAAGTTTTCTGCAAAGTGCTCGATTGTCCTGCGTCCTTCCAGATCATTCTTAATCATGTCTCTGGAATGCTCATATCCTGACCCATCAGGTTTGGGCACTCTCTTTGTGCCGAGCCCAACTGTCCAATAATTAGAACTAACAACTATGAAGTTGTTTATCAAAAACCATAACGCTAACTCTGAGAGGGTTGAGATGACCCCATCTCTTCTCGCGACAGTGATAGCTCCACCGATTTTCCGTGCAAAGAGGCCTGGCCCCTTGCTGGTTTCTGGCCACAATGCGGGTTTGCCAAGAATGAATACTGGCTTATCGAAAGATACTCGCCCTTCGCAGAGTATTCCGGTTCTTTCTAACAAGGCTTTCATTTTTGCTGGTACACTGCCGAAATATACTGGGCATCCCAGGATTATTCCATTTGCTTGAACCATCTTCCTGAATATTGGATTTACATCATCATTTATAGCACATTCAGCATGTCTCTCTCTGCATTTCCAGCATGCAATACATCCGCTGGTAATCTTCTTGTCACACAATGTTATGAGTTCAGTTTGTATCTTGTATTCTGATATTATGTCTAATGTTGCTTGCAAGAACTGGTCAGTGTTTCCTCCTTTTCTTGTACTGCCGCTTATGGCGATAACCATCGGCTTTTTTTCAGACATTTGACTTCCTCCACCTTTTAGAGTTCAATTATCACAGAGGCCTATTTAAAAGGACTACTTCAACTCATCTCAGTACTTTCTTGAAAACTCTGAGGAAATTTTCACCTAGAAATTTCTTTATCTCCTGTTTGGAATGTCCTCTTTTGATCATTCCACTGACTAGGTTAGGCATTTTAGTGACGTTTTCTAGGCCGCGTGTCACGAGTTTCTTCTTGAAGTATTGCTCTCCTGTCTCTGCTGAGCTCCATTGTATATAATCCGAGAAATCTGCTCCAAAACCGACGTGATCTGCTCCCACTAGATCCGTAACATGGTCAATGTGATCCAAGACCCTATCTATGCTGGGATTCTTATCATCAACAATTGTGGGGAAGAACCCAACGCCCATGACACCGCCTTTTTCCGCCAACTTCATAATCTGGTCATCGGTTAAGTTTCTCGGTGTATCACACAAGGCCCGACAAGCCGTATGTGAACATATGATCGGATTCTCGGTGATTTTGAGCACATCATAAAAGCCTTGGGTTGAAATATGGGCAACATCTATTACGGCATGCATCCTTTCCACTTCGCTAACAAGATCTGAGCCGAATCGGGTTAAACCACCCTTTGTGGCATCCTCTTCGGCTCCGTCAGCCGCCAAGTTTCTCGATTGCCAGGTCAGCCCAAAACATCTGACACCTTGACGATAGAACGATCTTAAAAGAGCCATGCTTTCATTCATAGATTGCGATTCTAGGGGTTCTATACCTTCCATCCCGATTAGTACAGCAAGGTCATTTTGTTTCCAAGCTTTCACAAAATCGTTGCCACTAGTGCATAACATCAAATCAACCGACGTTTCAAGTTCCACATGCATTGCGTCAAGCAGTTCAAGAGCCCGCTTAAGCGTCTTCTCGGGTCTATATCTAACCTCAACAAATATTGAAAAAATCTGTCCTTTAATCCCGCCTCTTGATAATCTAGGCATGTGTTCTCTCTTTACGACGCCTCGCTCACCTTTTTCATGTTTTTGGATGACGCTATTCAGCATATCTGAATGCGCATCGAATATGAAAGATTTCTCGATTATTTCCTTAACTTCATCTTGCCTCGTTTCTCGACGCTCTTGCATTGCTTGGACGCCTCCGTAACTCCCCCTGCAACGTATTTAATTTCTCGCTCTGTAAGCTCAGGATACAGAGGTAGTGAAAGAATCTCGGCTGATACCTTTTCACTCACATATAAGTCTCCTTTTCTATGACTGTAAGATGCGTAGGCTTCTTGAAGATGTATAGGTTTTGGGTAGATTATTCTAGTCCCGATACCCTTATGGTCCAACTTTTTCTGCAGCTGATCTCTATGGATTGATCGTATCACGTATGTCCAGTAAACATGTCTCAAATTTGATTTTTCAGCTGGAGGCTCGATCCCTTCAACGCATGAAATCAGCCTTGTGTATTCCTTCGCAATTTCTCTTCGCCTTGAGATCCATGTTTCTAAATATTCTAGTTTCTGCTTCAAGATAGCAGCTTGTATTTCATCTAATCGTGCATTGTAACCTATCAACTTGTAGGTATACACATCAGTTCTTCCATAATCTCTCAGAGACCTCACATTGGCGGCCAAGTCCTCATTGTTTGTTACCACCATCCCTGCATCTCCGCATGCTCCAAGGATCTTTGTCGGGTAGAAGCTGAAGCAAGCAATATCTCCAATTGATCCCACTTTCTTACCCTTGTACAGAGCACCATGCGCTTGAGCGCAATCCTCTATAACAAATACCTCCTTTTCCCTAGCTATTTCCAATATGGGGTCCATATCTGCTGGTTGCCCGTACATATGCACGACCATGATCGCTTTTGTACGATCACTTAATGCATGTCTGAGTCTGTCAGGATCAACGTTGTACGAACTTTCGTCTATGTCCACAAAAATCGGTTGCCCTCCACAAAAGACCACGGCGTTTGCAGAAGCTACAAAACTATTAGCTGGAACGATTACTTCATCTCTTGGTTTTGTTCCCAAAGATTTTACTGCCAATGTCAATGCATCAGTTCCTGAACTAACGCCTATTGCGAATTTTGACTCACAGTAGTCTGCAAATTCTTTCTCGAATTTTTGAACGTTTTCACTAAGAATATATTCTCCGCTTTCAAGAACACCTCTTACTGCTTTGATCAAATCTTTTCTTAGTTTTCCGTATTGCCTTGACAAGTTAAAAAAAGGGACTTTCATATTATTTCTCTCGTCAAGGTTAAGTCTGAGTTACGGTATTTAAAATTTTTTGCGACGCATAGAACGCGTTGCATCATGGCAGTGCTCTTCTACAGTTCAAAAAGATGCTCTAACGTTCCCTATACGAAAGACAACATTAATAATCAATGAGCATTTCCCCTTTTCTATTCTCCAGTATGCTTCTCTAGCCTACTTGATAACAGGCCACACGATGATTTTTGCTAACATCAACCAGCTGTGGCTCTTGAGCGAGGCACTCAGGTTTTCTCCAAGGACATCTGCTGTAGAATCGACATCCGGGTGGAAGATCAATTGGGGATGGAATGTCTCCTTTCAGTATGATTCTATGCCGAACACGAGAAAGTTTGGGGTTTGGTATGGGTGTGGCTGAAAGCAAGGCCTTTGTGTAGGGGTGCAAAGGGTTGTCGAATAATTCATCACAAGTGTCGACAAATTCCACAATCTTGCCCAGATACATTATGGCCACACGGTCACACATGGATCTGATTACCGATAGATCATGAGTAACAAAAAGATAAGCAACACCGGTCTCTTTCTGCATTTTTTTCATCAGCTTGAGTATGTGAGCTCGGACAGACATGTCCAGTGCTGACACAGGTTCATCGGCAAGGACAAACTTGGGGCGAAGGGCCAGAGCTCTTGCTAAACCAATTCTTTGTTTCTGTCCTCCGCTAAGTTCATGCGGGAGCTTAGAGACACTTGATCGAGGAATTCCAATGTCATCGAGGAGATTCAAAATCTTGTCTGCGATTTCATCATTGCTGATCTTGATGCTTTCCTGGTGTATCATATAGGGAGCACTGAGAATTTGAGCCACTGTCCTTCTGGGGTTAAGGGATGAAGATACATCTTGGAAAATTATTCCTGTTTGTCGGCGAAATTTTTTCAACTCATCTCCTTTGAGATTGGAGATCTCTGTTCCGTCAAAACGGATTACACCAAGTGTAGGCTCAATCAATTTCAACAACAATTTCCCACATGTTGTCTTCCCGCACCCGCTCTCGCCGACTAGACCCAGAGTTTCTCCCGCTTTTATATCAAAGCTTACCCCATCAACTGCATGTACAACTTTCTTTGAGGCCCCTAAAATGCCGCGTTTTACTGGGTAAAACTTAGTTAGGTCTTTAATCTGTATCAATGATTGCGACATTTGGATCAACCCCCTTGTGACCAACAGGACACTTCATGCGCAGATTCCACTTTGACGGTCGGAGGGATTTGTTCGCGGCATCTTTGTTTTGCTAAATTACACCGAGGATGAAAGCGACAGCCTGATGGGGGGTTCAGAGGGTCTGGAGGCATTCCGTCGATCCCATAAAGATCTTTTTTGCATTCATCTATGCTCAAGGCGGATTTAAGTAACCCTTCTGTATATGGATGACATGGATTTTCAAAAATACTGAAAACATCACCATGCTCGACTATTCTTCCAGCATACATGATATAGACTCTGTCGCACGTATCAGCCACAATCCCTAGATCATGAGTGATTAACATAAAAGACGAGGTAAACTTTTTCGTCAATTCTTTCAATAGACTCATGATCTGAAGTTGGGTCGTTGTGTCTAAAGCCGTTGTGGGCTCATCCGCAATCAAGAGGACAGGGCTTAAGCTGACTGCCATTGCGATTATGCAACGCTGCAACATTCCACCGCTGAGTTGATGGGGATAGTAGTTCATTACTTTCTTAGGATCTGGTATGTGAACCTTTTCTAGTGCCTCAATAACATTTGCTTCAACTTCTTTCTTGCTTAGGGTCTGATGTGTCAGGAAAACCTCAGCAATTTGATCCTTGACTTTCATTATAGGATTCATAAAAGTCATCGGATCCTGAAATATCATGCCGATTTCTTTTCCACGCATCTCTCTCATTTCTGTGTCGCTCAATTCCAGAAAATTCCTATCTCTAAAGAAAATCTTGCCATCGACTATTTTGGCAGGGAATGGAACCAATCTCAATATGGACAGGGCTGTAACGCTTTTTCCCCCTCCTGATTCGCCTACAAGTGCAACAGCCTCTTTCTCACCAACTTCCAATGTCACACCATCGACTGCTTTCACCACTCCTCTAGACGTATAAAAATACGTTTTCAAGTTTTCCACGCTTAGGAGTCTGTCAGTCAATTCTTTGCTCCCTCATTCTATTGCTCTTTGAGTCTCGGGTTGAGAGCATCATTAAAGCCCTCACCAATGAAGTTAAAGGCTAGGACAGCAAGGAGAATCGCCAACCCAGGAAACACCATCATCCACCAAGCACTCCGTATGTACGCTTGAGCATTGAATAGCATGCTTCCCCAACTCATCAAGTTAGGATCGCCTAGTCCAAGGAAACTCAAGCCAGATTCAAGCAGTATACATCTACCTATCAACAGTGACGCTTCAACTATGGCAGGAGGCAAAGCATTCGGAAGGATTTCTTTGAACATAATTCCAGAATTGCTCATTCCCATCGCTCTGGCAGCTTCTACATAAGTACTTTGTTTTATGGATAGTACCATCACCCTTGTCATACGTGCGCAACCGCACCAACTAAATAGACCCAAGATCATTATAATCAATTGGATGCTTCCACCAAAAAAAGACACCAAGATGATAATTATGAAAAAAGCAGGGAGCACTAACACTATGTCGGTTATGCGCATCAACAAGTCATCCAATTTTCCACCAAAATAACCTGACACCAGCCCAATCAAAATACCCATGAAAACCGCCAACATAGCTGATCCAATGCCTATAATCATTGATGGTCTCGCACCGTACAAAACCCTACTGAAAACATCCCTTCCAAGATTGTCTGTCCCGAATATGTGATCCCCCGGAGGCAAGAGCGCTTCCTGGCCCAAGGCCCAGGGATCATATGGAGCAATCCAAGGACCGATAATCGCCACAATTATCATTGATGCTCCTATTACCAAGCCGACAACTGTCAGTCTATTTCTCATGTATCTTTTCAAAAAGGGCTTCAGTCTCAAAGACATGGAGCATCGTTTCAAACCTAGTCTCCTCGCGTGTAGCGTATGCGTGGATCTATAACGACATACAACAAATCCATGATGAAATTGATGGAGATTACCGCCACCGAGGTTACAACTAAAGAGGCCATCACCACAGGGTAGTCCCTTGCGGTTATGCTTTCCCAAACCAGTCTGCCCACACCTGGCCAAGAGAAGATCGTCTCTATGAAAATTGTACCCGCAAAGATCTCTCCGGCATAGATGCCGATCATTGTGATAATTGGAAGCAATGCGTTCGGCAGTGCATGTTTTCGAATGACTTTCCACTCCGACAGACCCTTAGACCTTGCAGTAATAATGAAATCTTTACGGAGGATTTCAATCATGCTTGCTCTAGTCAGTTGCGTCGTTAAAGCAAGATACCATACTGTTAGAACCATCATTGGAAGGAACATGTGATGCAATACGTCTAATGCATAGGCTATCCCTGTAAGGTCGAGCCCGAGAGTGGACATTCCTCCCATCGGAAACAGACTTAATGTGTACGCGAATACGAAGAGTAGAATCAGTGCCAGCCAAAAAGAGGGAATAGAAAAGCCTATCATTGAAACAAGTGAACTTATATGATCAATAATGGAGCCAGGTTTCCTTGAGGATAATACACCGAGCAGAATCCCAATGCAAGTAGCAAGAGCCAGCGCCGAGAAACCTAACAGCAGTGTAGCAGGGAGCCTTTGAGCGACAAGTATGATGGCCGGTTCATGAAATCTCAAAGAATAACCCCAGTCTCCCGTTAGAATAGATCTGAGATATAGATACAATTGTTCAACTATCGGCTTGTCCAAACCGTATTTTGCTCTAATCATAACAACATAATCCTCAGTAACATGACCCTGCCCGATCAGGTTATAAATTGGGTCTCCAGGAGCGATATGAATTAAGACAAAGTCAAATACGATCACAAGAATGATTACTAGAATCGATTCTATGATCCTCTTCGCCAAATATTTTTTCATAGACAACAGAAGTCACCGATCAAACTTTCTTCCATTTTTTCGTCACAAGTATTTCTTTTCCCTCAGATAAAGTTTTTCCTTCCTGTTTAGTCACATGTCTTTCTTGGTGTTCGAACAAAATCCAGTCTTTCCGACGGTCAAGTGCAAAACTGCTATGCTAATTTTCGTAAGTCTAATAGGTTTGAGCTCCACAAGTTTACATACATCCTATAGAAGTGTCCATAACCTTATTCAAGCCTAAGCTTTAGGGCAAGCCCCTAGTGGGAAAGAAAAGAGCGATGAGAAATCCTCTATCGCCGGGACAGTTCTTTTATGGGCACACGGGGCTCTGGTTCATAGGAATAGTTTGGAGGGTGAAGATCCTGTATTTTGAAAGCCTTCCTTCTGTGCCAACCAGCGGTCTTTTCCAAGCTCGCTATCTCAGGGTAGAAAAACTTATAGAACTCATCAGAAGGCGGGGGTTGTGGCTTTACTAATTCGTAGTCCATTGAACCGATGCCGAGAATCCGAGCCGTATTAACAGTCACCCACTTCAGCCCGAACAACGATTGACTCTTACCGATGCCGACGGGGTAAATTGTTGGAAACTTGTCGCTCCCTGGCTTCATTGCCCCAATTTTCTCAGCGGCTGAGCCAGGCAGCCCTGGTTGAGCTGTCGCCATATCAAGACACGCAGTATCTATTGCCACAGGATCCGCCGATGCAAACACACCAAGATCACTGATAAAGGGTCTCTCTGCACTTTGGCCGCAGTCACATCCTGGCGATATGTCCGTAGCATAAGTGATGAATCCGACTCTGTCTTTGTCGAGGAATCTGACGAAAGCTGAGGTGGCATCGCCAAGAGCTATTTTGAACCAGTTCAGCACTTCGGGGGGAAACACCATTACGCCGCATTTGAATGATTCAATGGATGCGGCAGGGCTGCCGCATTCAACACATCTCTCCTTATCCCACTCCATATGGTCATCGAGAACTCGACGGGCCCCAACGGGGCACTCATTGTCGCACAATTTCCACAAGGAGCACTTCTTGCCCTTGCATCTGTATGCATTGAATTTCCATTTTTTGATCCCTATCTTGGGATGAAGTATTAGGTGAACGTAGGTCTTCCCTCGCTGGGAAGAACAACCGATCCCCACGTTCTTGAAAACCCCTGCGTAGGAAGCTTTGACGTGACCCTTGAAACGAGTTATTACTATCATGGCATCAGCCTCGGCGATGGCTCGGGCAAGATAAGCCTGCTTCAGCAGTATACCATCAGGGATCTCGATCCGCACATCGTCGTAGCCTGTTCCGTCACCGATAATCACTGGGCAGCCCATAGAGAGAGCGTTATAGCCTGCAGCGTTGGCCATTTCCAAGTACATTTTGGCATCTGTTGCTGATCCTCCCATCTCTAACATTCTGGTCGTATCAACTAGGAAGGGCCTGCCACCATGCTCCTTAATCTTGTCAACGATAGCTCTAATGTAAGTAGGCCGCAGGTAGTTAACGCCCAACCAACCAGAGTAGCTGATTTTCACAGCGACACTGTCTCCCTTGTTAAAGCATTTATAAAGCTTCGCGTCATCAAAGAGCTTCATAGCCTTTGCAACTATGCCTGCAGTATACCACTCGAGACCCCCGCCCTCGGGTTGATCAGTCATAAAAAAGACTTTGGACTTGGCCATGCCCATACACCATATCTTGGGCCCATGTATAGATGGAGTGAACTTAAATATTTTGTGTCTGGCAAAATTATCTCTGCTCTCTCTTGACAGTAGCATTGACAAAGGCACAATTGTCACTACAAGAAGGAGAACATGAACAAAACGAGCATCAGAATTGAGAGCATTTCAGGTAGAAAACAAAGAGCATTCTGAAGTCAGTTCCCAGAGATAACGCGCGCTAACTCAGCCATAGTAAAAAACCCTTCGACAGTTCTAAACACAAACGGCACCGAAATAGGCGGTTTGTCAGTGAAGAATACATAGGAGGCAGTTTTTCAAAGGAGAAAATATATCTAAGCCAAATTCTCAACTACAATGAAGTCAATGAATCAACCCAAGATGTGAGATTTTATGAACCTCTCGTTTGAATTCCACACTAAGGTCGATTATGGGCCTGGTACAGCTGGAAAAGCGGGAGCCACATGTGAAGAACAGAGAACTAGCGCGTGCTCTAGGTTAAAGGGGTTCCCGAAAATCACGCAAGCAATGGGCGAAGGAATGGATGCTCTGAGTCTTAGAGAGGCTGCAGCTGGGGCGGCGGAAGCCGTGAGCACATTGATATTAGATCTGGATCTTCCAAATACCAAGGAGATAGGTGTTAGAATGGAAGATATTCCCGGACTTGAACAGAAAGCAATGGAGAATCTTTGCAATCCATTCAATCCAAGAACACTGAAACAGAAAGATCCTGAAAATGTTCTTGTTGAGGCTTACGAACAAAGTCTCTTTAGCTAGTAAGTTAGCCAGCGGTGACGATGTGTTGTTTGGATATGCGGGTAAGATTCTATATGTTAATCTGACGATGAAGACTGTCAAATACCGCCGCATTCCTGAAGGCTGGACCAAAAAGTATCTTGGAGGAAATGGATTTTGCACCAAGATATTGTACTATGAATTGTCTCCTGATACCCCTGCACTGAGCCCTGGAAATAAACTCATATTCATGACTGGCCCACTTACAGGGACCCATGCTCCTATGTCGTCCAGATTTCAGGTTCAGGCAAAGTCTCCCTTAACGGGTATTTGGGGTCAAGCCGACTCCGGAGGCTTTTGGGGAACAGAGATAAAGCGTGCTGGTATTGATGGCATAGTGGTTGAGGGAGCATCAGACCGACCAGTGTATCTCTGGGTTTCAAACGGCGAGGTGGAAATAAGAGACGCTGGAGAATTATGGGGAACTACCACAATTCAAGCACAAATGGTGATAAGACACGAGTTAGACAAAGAGGCAAGAATTGCTGTCATAGGACCCGCGGGCGAGAACCTAGTCAAGTTTGCGGTAATAGCAAATGATGGTTCGAGAACAGCGGGCCGCTGCGGTCTTGGAGCGGTCATGGGTTCCAAAAAATTGAAAGCGATTGCGGTTAGAGGACAGAAGAGCGTTGACGTTGCGAACGAAGGTAAGCTTGACGAGCTAAGAACAGAGATGATTGAGCATTTCAAAAAGAGCCCGAGCTTTAATGCATTGAGAAATCACGGAACCAGCTTTGACTCTCTTGAATGGGCACTTGATACCCGAAATCTTCCGTTGAAGAATTGGATTCAGAATGATTGGGACCCAAGAATAGCGAAGACCATTGGAGGTATCGGGATGAGAAAGGTCTTGTCCGTTAAAGGGGGGGGCTTGCTACGGGTGCTCGGTAGGTTGCGAAAAAAATGTGCAAGTGATGGACGGACCATTTCGCACCGAAACGCCTAGCAAGTTGGAATATGAGAGTATGGCAGCTTTGGGCCCACTGTTGCTTAATGGCGATCTCAAGGCTATCGCCAAGCTTAATGATTTATGTAACGAGTATGGTCTGGACACGATTGAAACAGGGACCACTATAGCCTTCATCTTAGAGTGCTACGAAAAACGCATTGTATCAAAGCAAGACATAGGAATGGAACTTGCTTGGGGAAATAGCGAGGCCATGATAGAATTGCTTGAAATGATCTGCAGAAAAAAGGGGTTTGGCGCAATTCTATCCGAAGGTGTACGGAAATCCGCGGAAATCATCGGCAAGGGTGCCACTGAATTTGCGATGCATGTCAAAGGGTCTTCAATTTGCATGCATGACCCTCGCACACCCTTCAAACCTGGAATAGGATTGAAGTATGTTGTAGGAAACACAGGCGCATACCATGGATTAGGTGATGCCCGTGCGAGTTCTAATGAAGGACCCTATGAGTTGGCTAGAGCAGTTGTTGAAGCACAAAACTGGGCAGAAATTGTCGAAAGCCTCGTAATGTGCAGTTTCACATTTGACAGTTGGGCACTGGCGTTGCCCTACACCTATATCGTCGATTTAGTATCAGCTGTCACTGGTCAAGAAGTCGATGAAAAGAAGCTTTTGGAGATCGGTGATAGGTTGTATAACATGAAGCATGCGTTCAATTTGAAACTGGGAATAGGAAAGAAAGATGATACACTGCCTGAAAGGTTTATGAAAGTTCCCCGCATACTTCAAGATGGCACAACGCGAATTGCAAACATCGAAGCCTCACTCAAAGCATATTATGACATACGAGGATGGACTTGATGTCTACATCACCGATCTGTGAGTTTCTTTTTTGTGGCCTTCTGATTTCCGTTCCGCTTTTGCCTGTCCATTCAGGAAACTCTTCGAGACTGAAAGAGTAAGCTTGACAGATTGTTTTCTGACGGTTTTGCTTGATGCAGTCGAGTAACTCTTCAGCTTCATCTTCCGTTGCTGCTTTGTTTGCCTGTGTTGTTATATCAGTTTCTGCGTTTTCTGTATTTCTAGCACAGTTAATTTTAAATATAAAAACAGTTTTGTCAACTTCAAACATGAAAAATTGGAGCGAAGCTATGCAATTCAAAGAACTGGGCAAAGGGGTCAAAATTCCTATTCTTGGCATTGGAACGTGGAAGATGGGTGGCGATAAAGAAGCAGATACGACATTCGATAAAGAAAACATTTTTACAATCAAAAGTACAATTAAACTCGGGATAACCCATATAGACACGGCGGAAGGTTATGGAAATGGACATGCCGAACAGCTTGTGGGCGAATCTATTCAAGAGTTTCAACGAGGGAAACTTTTTATCACAACTAAAGTAACAGCGACACACCTAAGATACAACGATGTGATTTCCGCTGCCAAAAGGAGCCTAATAAGACTGAAAACAAGCTATGTTGACTTATATCTTATACACGGGCCCAATCCAGATATCCCAGTCGAAGAGACAATGAGAGCGATGGACTATTTGGTTGAGAAAAAACTCATCAGATTCATCGGCGTCAGCAATTTTTCTGCCGAACAAATCAGAGAAGCACAACAACATACTAAATACAAAGTAGTTGCAAATCAGATTGAGTACAATCTGTTAACTCGGGAGGAGGGATCCGGACCAATACCTTATTTTACAGTCAACATGGAGTCTGAAATAATACCTTATTGTCAGAAAAATGGCATAATGGTAATTGCCTATCAACCATTGGCCGGAGGACAACTAGCAAGGCCCGGAATTAAAATGCTGGATGATTTGGCCGAGAAATACGATAAGACGCCGGCCCAGATAGCAATTAATTGGCTCATATCCAAGCCAAACATCATCACGACACCTAAAGCAGCCAATTTAGAACATGTGAGAGAAAACTTGGGTGCGATTGGATGGAGATTAAGCGAAGAAGACATGCATTGGTTAGATCGTGAATTCCCTCGAAGAAAATAAATTCGAATTGCTCTTCGAGAAACTGAAATGACAGTCTAACTACCATCATCATTTCCTGAACACTGTTCCCTCCCTTTTTTAGAGCGTTCTGACTTAACGCAGGCAGTAGTTAGCCGTGTATCAGCGTGCTCATTGATGTCCTGTGTATTTCTTACCATCCTTTAGTAGTAGGTCTGAATATAAGTGCCTTACTTTCATAACAAGGCTGAAAGAAACTTTTATTCGTGTTTGGAGTTGTTTGGGTTTGGAGGTAAAACTCCCAACAATGATCGGTGGGTTAAGAGATCTGCAGAAGAAGTTGGGGTTTGATGAAGATAAGCGTTGAGAAAACATGGCCGACTACTTCAACGAAGCAATAGACAAAGACTACATAATCACGGTTCTCATAGCAAGCTCCACCAAGGTTAAACGGAAAATACACAACCTTCCCTTGACACGTAACGAGTGAGCGCGCCTTAATCGTTTTCTTTTCTCGCATTCTCTTATGGATCCCTATAACAAATTTCCTTTTCCGTTGACGCATCACTATATGTCAGCTATCAAAATGATCTGTTTGTTGTCTCAAATGTTCAGGTCAGGTACTTTTTCAATCTGTTCAATCAAGAGATCTTAATAGCGCGCTGGCTTGTCCCTAAATTAATTAGTGTAGTTGGGGTCTCGTATTTTATGGCTTACGTCCAAGCTTAGGAGGTGAATCCTGGCGGGACAAGATGAACACGAGACCCTTGAAACCCTCTTCAGAAACGTAGACT
>Ga0315296_10001307_pt1 | contig 21744 bp, 18 predicted proteins | sample YL17G14_18_MG_FD_203921 | JGI IMG/M metagenome (GOLD analysis project Ga0315296, IMG submission 203921) | Sediment microbial communities from Yellowstone Lake, YNP, Wyoming, USA - YL17G14_18 | ecosystem: Environmental > Aquatic > Freshwater > Lake > Sediment | place: USA: Wyoming | collected...
TGACTTCTGCTAGGCCCTTGAAGTTTTCAGCAGGCACGGGCTGCTCTGCAAATTGTATCTTGAACTTCTCTATCTTGTTTAGTACGTCTATGGCCTGTTTAACTGTCCAGCCCTGATTAGCGTCAACTCTTAGCTGTATGTCATGACCCACCACTTCGCGAACCATCCTCACACGTTCAACATCCTCGGCAGGCTCCGTGCCCAATTTCACCTTCAGAGCTTTGAACCCTCTCTCAACCGCTTTGGCAGCATCACTGGCCGTCTCTCTTGCGGACTTGATGCCCAGCGTCATATCTGTTAGAACCTCGGTTCGGTAGCCCCCCATAAGCATGAAAAGAGGTTTTCCAGCCGTTTTTCCCAAGATGTCATGCAAAGCCATTTCAACTGACGCTTTGGCTGCAGGATTCCCCGCAATCAACGTGTCCATGACTTCGACATCCTGCTCAATTCTCAACGGGCACATGCCAATCAGCTTCGGCGCAATCTTGTCCAGAGTTCTAGTTACCGTCTCTGCCGTCTCGCCCGTTACTCTCTTAGACGGTGAAGACTCTCCCCATCCGATCACGTCGTAGTCTGTAGTCAGCTTTACAACGACATTAGTGGCCTCGGTAGTTGCCCCTGTGGCAATTCGGAAAGGTTCTTTGTACCTTAGAGTGACACGGTAGACTTCGATTTGTTGGATTCCCATCACACGCACCTGTAACGATTCTGCGCATCGCTAGCGAAAAAACTTTGCTGAGCCTATTCAGTTGGCACCTTTTCTCGTCTTCTCAGACCCCTGAACCTCAGTTTCACCGTCAGAATTTTCTCTGTTGCGAACAGCCGCGAGGCAACATACATGATAACCAATGTAAAAGCAGCAACATATACGATGCCTAGACCAGCGGTCAAGTAATCCCCCATTGTAACGGCTTTAGAAGCTATTATCGGTTGACTAAACGGAATTGCATAGAAAACAACCTTCAGCCAAAAGGGCAGAACGTTGATGTCTATATACATCAGAGCAAGTGACGGAACAAATAGCAACGGATAAACATAACTTACCAGAGACTGAGCGCTTCTCACGTCCTGCGCAAAAGCAGAAAGAATAACTGCTAACGCCAAGGCCGAAAGAAGGGTGACAAAGAGAGATACTCCTAGAAGCAGATATCCAAAGAGTGAAGGGACCAATCCTAACGAGATCAGATCAATAGATGTTCCCGTGGGAATTGTGGATGTGAAAGAACCCATGTAGTAGTTGAACCCAAACATGTAGGCCACGGCGCCCACGCCAGCAATGATAGTCGAACCTGACAGCTTCCCCATCAGAATGGCGAACCGATCTATTGGTAGAGTCAACAATGTTTCCAAGGTTTTCTCCTCTTTTTCCATGGCTACGGAAGTTGCTGCAATTTGCATCGAATAGGTCAGCAGGATAATCAGGGTAATTGGCAAAGCAATCGATTGTGAAAGCACAAGGCTTGAGAGTATACGTGGATCAACACCTTCAACGATTCTTCCTTTAACAATGACAGATTTTTGCGGAACTAGCACATTCGGAGCCACGTTCCTGTTGAACTGCTCCACTAGTGCGTCAACCATTGATGAACCGATGCCTTCAAGCAGTCCGGCTCCAGAGAAAACAGTGTAGAATTTCACGTCGACTGGAATTCTCGCAGTAACGTTGTTGCTGAAGCCTGCAGGGATTTCAACTATTCCAGTTGCATTGTAGCTTGAAAGCGTGCTGACTGCATCATCCACGGTTGAGACATTTACCGTAAAAACCTTTATTGAAGAATTAAGATAAGCAATGAATTCCGTGGAGTTCGCTCCTGAATCACGGTTCACCACGAGCACTGCAGCCTTCGCAGCGCTTTCCTTGGCAGTCTCCATGGAAAAATTCATGACGTAACCGAGCACGGGAAACATTAGCAACGGAACAATTATGAAACCCAACAATATCTTTGGGTCCCTCATCAATTCTTTGAGTTCTTTCAGCAGAAGTGGTCCAAAACCCTTAAGCAAAACCCACCACCTTCGCGAAAACTTCTTCCAAGTTTGGACTTCCGAACTTCTCCTTCAATTCCTGTGGTTCACCTTCAACAACGATCTTGCCCTTGTTAAGCAAAGCAACACGTCCACACAAATGCTCAACTTCAAGCATGTTGTGACTAGAAAGCAGCACAGTCACGCCATGCTCCTTCGCGTAACGCTTGATTATTTCCCTAACATGATAAGAGTGCAGAACATCCAAACCGCTAGTAGGTTCGTCGAGCACAGAAAGTTTAGGCCTGGTCATCAAAGCCCTTGCAACAAGAAGACGTCGTTTCATTCCCTTACTGTAAGTCTTGGCCTTATCCTTCAGTCGATCACGCAAGCCACAAATCTCCCCTGCCTCTTCAACCATTCGGTGGAGCTCATTGCTGCCTTTGGCAATGAATCTGGCCATAAACTCTAGATATTCACGCCCCGAAAGGTTTCGGTAAGGACCCGCTTCTTCAGGAAGATAAGAGATTATCTTGCGAACTTCCGCGGCTTCTCTGAAAACGTCCATGCCGAAAATCTTTACTGTGCCAGAAGTTGGCAGAAGCAACGTGGAAACTATCCGCAAAGCTGTTGTCTTGCCAGCACCGTTGGGACCGATAAGTCCAAAAATCGCTCCGGAATCGACACTGAAAGTCAAGCCATCTAATGCGCGAATGTTTCCGAAGACTTTGACTACAGATGCTGCTTCAACCGCGACTACCAACTGCAGCCCACCGCAATGATTCCTACTTAATTGCTTCCCAAATTCCGAAGCCGCCAACCGTGTCGGGTCTCTCAACAGGGTTGTACCATTTCTTGTTTGGCCCTATCTTCGCCCTCATTTTCCATCCGAAGGACTTTGGCTCATCGTCTACTGCTTTCAGAAGCGTTTCGATCTTAGCAGCTATTTCTCGCCGGTCTTCAACAGAAATCTGTCTAGGATCTATCCCCGCGTCAGGACCAAAGCGGTCGAGTTCAGAGATGAACTTGTGGATTTTGTTAAGGTTGGTTGTCGCAGTATACCAGAAGCCCCAGTCCGCTGAAAGCAACTTAGCTATATAGCCCGAGTCAATACCTTCCTTTTCTTTGACTTGACAAGACTTAAGCAACAGCAGACAGTCTTTCAGATCTTTTGCGCTAAACGCCTCCCATATCTGAATCTTTTCCAGAAGGAAGTCCGTTGTCGTAACGGTGGGGTAATCGAGTTCCAGCCTACCCGTGAAGTCTATGGGATGGTTTGCCACAAGTAGCTTGTCGAAGAAAACATCGACGCAGAACCACCCCTTGGGATGGTAGTATATTTGCCTCTCAGATGCTGCTGTGGACAATGTTGCCCTTCGTTTTGCGTAACCAATGTCTGCAAAGAATGCTTTCACTTGATCTCTATGCTTCCTGTATGAAACAAGGTCTATGTCGCTGTACTCTTGTTGCCCGACTCCTGTTCCCACTCTTCCCAACTTTGTGCCAAAATCTCTGAAGTTTTTACATTTCATTGCTATGCCTAAACCGCCTACGATCCTCAGAATTATGTCTCTGCCTCTTGCCGTTTCGCTCAGTCTCTCCGCTTCTTGCATGAAAACATCAGTCGGCACTATATCGTTCCATTCTTCAGGCAACTCTCTCTTGATCTCTTTATCCAACATCCAGCTCATAAATAACCTATCACTTAGCCTTCTATTCTCTGAAGCCTAATTATCTTTTCACCCTTGAACTCGATCAAAAAGGCTCTGATAATTCCTTCGGCATACTCGCTACCAGGATTGACGCATGGAGTCTTGCCAATTTTTATAGAGCCTGAAGATTCATGTATGTGCCCATGCAAACCTAAGAAGGGCTGGTATTTCTCAATCATCTTTCTAACAGCTTTAGAACCAACAGGAACCATGATCACGGCTCCGCCTTGAATAATTGGGTTCAATTCTTTGTCGAGCAGTGGTGCTTCATCGATTTTTGATTCAAAGGGCGGAGCATGAAAATTGAATATTGCTGTTTTCACGTTTTGGACTTTGGAAATATAGTTTTCGAGCCTTTGCTCAAGCTTGTCCTCCTCTTCTTCGCGAGTTGTCTTCCATGGGCTCGGGTTCACCCATCCACAACTAATCATTTCGTGAGAATCATCTATGCTTATTACTTTACCTTCTGCATTGATGACGTTCTTGTGTTTTTCAATCAATCCGTCAATGTCAAATCTATCATCGTTTCCCGGGCAAACAATCACCCTTGTTACGGCAGGCACCTTTTGCGGAATGAGGTCAAGCCAATTATTTATTGTCGAGAGCATAACCTCGTGAAAGACCTCATCCACCTTCTTGGGATCCTCATTCATCTCTTTGTATTCGCTTTCACTGGTCTTGTATGGATAGTAACCTATGCCTCTAATGTCTTTGTAAGCCTTCTCCAGACCACCTGAGTAGATGGTGTGCGTCTTACCCATTAAGTAGTAGGCATACTTTCCATCCTTTCCTTCAATGACTGGAACGATCATTTTTCCTGTGAGGTCTCCGCCGCAAATGGCAAAGTTGACTTTAAGCATCGCAGAGGCGTTCAGGAACTTTCGCCAAGTCCCTTCGGACCCGTGCATGTCGGTTGCAAACAGTATTTTGGTTGTGTCTTCCTTTTTCTTTCCAAACAGAAAGCTCAAGGCAGCTTCTCCATTAATTCTCAGAGTTTTTATTGTCTGCGGTTATTTAAAAGGTGTGCCATCATGAAAAGTTTTAAATCCTATTAGCCCTAAGACATGTAAAACTGGGTGTTATGCTAAAGATGGCATCGACAAAACCCGGGCTTTTTGCAAGGGAAGCAACTGGACTCGTGAGAGAAATCGGCTTCACTTTAGGTGTAATTATTATTCTCAGCCACGTCATCGGCTTAGGCTGGCAAAAGAGAGCTTTCCAGTTCACTGGACCAAGACCGATGCCCACGGACATGATGCCACTGGGTCTTCCAGCGATGTTCTGGGCATTCTTGGTCTGCGGCTTAATAGTGCTCGTCACAGGTTACGCGGCTGGTTACGTTGCAGGAGCAATGCCGAGATCAGGCGGCGGTTACGTCACAATCTCAAGAGTGATCCATCCAGTGGTAGGCTACATGTCGGGATGGCTAATGTTCCTCGCCGAAGCCTTTTCATATGGGCTAATCGGAGTCGCGGTCTTTGAGGGAATATCAATATTCTTCGGTATCGCTATGGCACCAAGCGCAGGACCATCCTTCGACCCAAGCGTGCTTTTCCTTGGCGGTCTCGTGATAGTCTGGATATTTGCCGCTCTCGCTCTACTGGGCACAAAGATGTATGGAAGACTGATGGAAATAATATTCTACATACCCGCAGCAATTACAGTAATCTTCTTCGCCATGTGGATAGCAGGGGCACTCAATCCTGGCTTCGTTGTAGACGGAGTAACGAAAACCATGGGCGCATCACCGCAAACAATCGTGACCACAGCTTTGAACACAGGGATGGCAAATAATATTTCAGGATTCTTTGACGCCTTCTCGTACGCGCTTGGAGGAGCATTTTGGGCTTACATGGGATGGTACGCAACTACTTTCTTGGCAGGCGAGGTCAAAGAAGCAAACAAGAAGCTTCCAATGGTAGTACTGTCAGCAGGACTAATAATAATGGTTGTCTACTTGTCAGCTTCTTCAATTTCGGCAATATCTGCTATGGGCGTCGCGCAGCAAACTGTTGGTGGACATCAATGGAGTTTCTTCCAGGCCTATGCTTGGCTTAGCTATGGTGGAGTTCCCTCATCGGCTGTAAGTGCCGCAATTCCGAATTTCCAGACTGCATGGAGCACTGGTATTGCCTCAATGATTGCTAGAGGAATGAGTCTAGATTGGCTATCATACATAATTGCAATAGGCGGAGTTCTGTGGGTGGCAAACGACATTCCACCGTTCCTGCTAGTGGCTTCAAGAACATTCTTTGCTATGTCCTTTGACAGGATGATGCCCGAAAGCTTTGCATACGTCAGCGAAAAGTGGCACGCTCCGGTTTGGTCAATAATCATCACGGCCATTGTTGCAATCCCGGCGTGCATGACAGAGGCAAACTTCCCAGCAGGTGCGGGCAGCTACTTGGCGTTTGCAGGGGTCATTGGAACGGACATATTCGACGCGTTCTTCCTGGTCATGTTCTGCGTATCCTGCATGTTGCTTCCATTAGAGCGCAAAGAAATCTATGACAGAGCCGCGGTCAAACATTCCATAGGATCAGTTGTGTCACTAGGGTTCCTAGCCACACTCGGCGGTTCATTCTGCCTATACATATTCGTCAAGGAATCACCATGGCTCTGGTCACTGTTCACAACAGGCGCAGCAACCGCAGACATTGTCAGTTCAATCGGTTTCTTCGGATGCATAATAATCGGAATACTCCTGTACGTCGGCTTCATGTACCGCAACACAACCAAGGGCGTTGACATGCGAACTCTGTATCTGAGCATTCCGCCAGAATAGTCTTAAATATCCCCCCTTTTTATCTTTCTAAAATCGATACCGCTGGAGTTGCAAGAGTGGATGAGTTAAACTTCATCATCGACATGGTTGAAGAGCAACTGGTTAAAGGAGGCCTAAGGTGGCTGGCCAACTTCAACGAAATCCAAAGAGACTACACAGTTGGGAACACGCGGTTTCCAATCTATGCTTCAGGAGGCCTCCAGGAAAGAGGTTTTTTCCTTTCCAAAATATATTCAACCCTGGTAACACCGAAATACAAGGTTCACCTTTTCCTCCACACAGCTCCAGATGTCGATCCCAAACTTCTTAGAAACATTATTCTATCATGCAAAGGCAAGTTCGGACCTGACGATTGGGTTTTCCTGGCCTTGGTTCAGACGCAACCCCTTGGAAAGGGATTGAAAGAGACAATAAGAGGCACGGAAGATAGGACTGTAGGCATAACAGCATACAGTCTGGCATCAAAAGAAACTGTCTCTTCGGACAACGTCCTTGGAAAAGGGTTGGCAAAACAACTCAATCTGACAGAAGCAAAATTCGAGGCATTCGATCTGCCAAGCTACCTGAAGAGTTTCCTCATAATATTCTTTATGAGCACAATGTTCCTAGTCGTGATCGCACTCTCAGGATTAAGACAGGCAATCCAGCCTTTGACTCTCTTGTTGATGGCTGCCATTTCCATCATAGTGGGCTACAGCATCTACAAGTCACGTTATCACACATCGTTGACAATCAACATGAAGGGGTTCAAGCTTAAAGAAGGAAGTAGGTTGAAAGAAGGCAGATGGTCAGACTACAGAAACGTAACCATCTACGTCGCTCCAAACAAGGAAGCATTTCTGAGGTTGCAGGCGAAAGAGAACAATTTTGACATTCCAATATCGAGAGCCGGCGTGCCCAGGAGAGAAACTTACAACGTAGTCAGAGAACTCGTAGGAAAAGTATAGGCTGCTAGTCGATCATAGGGGTTTCAACAGCAGTGTTCCACCAAGGCTTATCCCACTTTTTGTCGACCTTCGGCAAGACTTCCAAGACAGAGTGGATTCTGTCGACCACCTTCGATAGATCTGCTGCGCCTAGCCACTTCTCCAGTGGCTTAGTCTTCTCAGCCATGTTTTGAAGATTAAGCATCACAGTCAACGCCAACCTCTTGTCTTTTTCCAGAACTCTGCGAAGTTTGTTCCTATTGATTTCTCCCTTTCCTTCTCCTACAGAGTGATCGAGGAAAATTGCACACACGTCTTTGATATCTTTTTCTTCCATACCCAAGACTACCTTGTCAGCGGCATACCATGGGCAGGACAAGACTCTGTGCTCTTGTCCATGCTTTTCAAGCAAGGCGACATCGGCTCTAGGCAGATCCATAATGAATTGAGACTTGGACAGTATGAGGCTCTCAAGACCTATCGTGTACAAGTTATCTCGGCTTTGTTTGAAGCTATCCTTGACTTCTATTTTGTGACGCAAATCTATGGCATCGCAGAAAATGTCAAGAACAGTCACCGTTGGAAGACCCTCTGGCGTAGTGCCGTTTATTGTTCTCACCCTGTACCTTTCACCTTGTCTCATCGCGTTGAAAAGCGCATCTCCCTTGGTCCTGAAGTACTTAGACTGTGTGCCGAAGGCTTTGTCCATATTCAAGAGCAGTTTACAGAAATTTGCGCCTTGACTCTTGGGAACTATGAAGTCTACGTCCTTTATGGACCTCGACAGAGCTCCTTTTCCGTTAGAATGCTCACAGTGAATCTTCATCGCGCCCCCGCCAAAAAGCAACGCTTCTATAGGCTTCTTGTCCACATCCTTTTCATAGGCATGTGGGTACAGCCTTCGGAGTTCAGGTGCCTTTTGGGAAGCCCAGATCGTTACGATTGCGCTTCGCATAGGGAAATATTCCAGGTCTATGTAAGATGGTAAACCGAGCTCGCCCATAATCTCCTTGATGTCTACAAAAGATGTTAGCGGCAAGTCAACCTCGTATGTTGCTCCACCAGGTTCCTCGTACAAAACAGCCTTGTTCATGTGGTCACAGCCAGTCTCTGGATTTTCCTGCTTGTCAATATTGCTGCTTTAAGGTTCTGAAGCTTCAACTATATATTGCTTAACAGCGACCAGAAGCCCAAAGTCTAGATGCCCACTCATGTCCCTTGGCGCTCCTGATGATAATCATGTAATTCTAATATAGCGCTCAGTTCAAATGAAGGTAAGGTCGTAGCTCAGAATGGTAACATTGATTGAGTGGACAGCTGTTCTGTCTGCTTTGGCGGGTGTTTCCGCAACGGTGTTTATTCTTCTTCAGCTCAGACATATGGACAGGCATAGAGACCTTGAGATCTCTATGAAGCTGTTTGACTGGGCCGAGACGGAAGGACTTCGCAGAGCCCTCAGATGGGTTGAAAAGGAGTTTCAGTTTGAGGATTTCGAGAAGTACAAAGCTGAGGTGGAAGAGAATTTCGAGATCAGCGATTATCCTTACCAGGTTGAAGCTTTCTTTGAGGAGGTAGGTTTCTTGGTGAACAAGAAGTTCGTCGATATTGATGTGATCGTTGACCGTTTAGGTGCATACATAGTCTCCAATTGGAAGAAGCTTGAGCCGTGGATACTAGCAATGAGAAAAGAAAGAGTCGATAAGACTTTCGGAGAGCATTTCCAGAAGCTCTATGAGAAAACAATTGAATACATGAAAAGAGGCTGAACGAAACCACGCAAGTATGAATAGTCTTCTCGCCCAAAACACACAGTTCGACTAAAGCATCTCTGGACTCAAGCAGTTTTCAAAGTGTATGCGACAATCGCTCCTATTGCTGCAAGGACTGCCATACCAAGTAAGCAGGGGGTATAGGATTGTGTTGTATCTCGGACAAACCCAATAAAGGGTTGCGCCACTGCAGCTCCAATGTTCAGGCATGTTGCAGTTATGCCAAATCCGAGGCTCGCCAAGGTGGGTCCCAAGACCTGGGCTGGCAGAGCTGACACGACAGCAGGTATCATCGCTGCAGTGATGCCAAGAAGAAGAATTGAAACGACCAGTGTCACACCTGATGTAAACCCTATGAGCGCAAATGCCAAAGTCATCAGTACGAAGCCAAGCAAGACGAAGGGCTTCCGTCTGCCTGCTTTGTCCGACAAGTAGCCGTGAAGAGGGACGCAAAATACTGCGGACCACATCAGAAGACTTGCCAAGAAGCTTGCTTGAACATTAGGAATCTTCTGAAACTCTTCAAACAAAGTTGGAGCCCATGTCGTAAATGACAAGGCCGCAGCATTGAAAAACAGCCACGCCATGCCTACTTTCCATATCTCTGAATTGGCAACGGCCTCACGAACATTCGCCCTTACATTATGGCCAGCAAACGGCCCATCTCTGACCACTATCAAAAAAGCGATGGTCGCCGCAATTCCCACTGCAAAGCTAATGTAAAATGGAAAACGCCAATCGAACGCCAGCAACAGAGCGCTAGCAGTCGGCAAGGCAATCACCGTTGCCAAAGGCATGTTCACTCCAAAGATTCCCATTGCTCTGCCCAAATCTTCTTTTGAGAACCACTGAGCTATTATTGCAGGCGTCGTGGTCATGACGAAAGCCCCACCTATGCCGAGTATAAGCCTTCCAACTAGGAGTATTAGAAAAGAGCTCGCTGAGGCAGTTACGAGAGAGCTAACAGTCACGCCGATGAGTGATAAGGCGCCCACTTGTCTAACTCCGTACTTGCCGATCCAGAATCCTGCAGGCAAACTGAGGAAAATTCCTGGCACGAGAACAATTGACATTAATAATGCAGCTTGAGCATCAGATGGAATGTTGAACTCTGTTCTGATGGATCGGATTAGAGGAGGAACTGACTGAAAGGCAAACGCATAAGCCACAAAAGCAAAAAGAGAAACAGTCAACACGAGCCATTTGTATCTTGACTGACCGCGTTTTCCTCCAGCTTCCATGATCTTCGTATCATTTCGCATTCTTTAATAAAGCTAGTCATTATACCTCAAATTTCACCCCGCATATTCGGGTTGAACTGCTCCACAGTATTGGCACTGTTCTGAAGCTATTGGAATATCCTGGCCGCATTTGATGCATTTCTTCATAAAAGCCCTTAACGTGTGTGCAGTTTGAGCGAGAAAGTCATGGACACTCACAAGTTTCTTCTTGGCGGTCAAGGTCACCACAGATGCTATCAAGAAAATGATACCTCCAAATAACACTTGAAAAGGCGAACCACTGCCGGGGGACACGGGTTGGAATATTACGACAAGGAACACTATGAAGAGTATAGCTGAAATAACTAGCGTGAAAGTTGCGACAACACTCTTCATGCTGTTCCGACTGTCATAGCATTTGGAACAGATGTTCAGTCTCCCATGGTCGACTTCCCAAATATACAGACAAGCGTCACAGAAGCTCTCACCGCAATCGTTGCAAATGCCCAGAGCCAATTTCTCTGGATGGTTAGGACATCGCTGGACGATTCCTCCCAAACTGGGCGGAACAACGACCATGGCGCCACAATAGTTGCATTTTACTTGGATGACCCCTGTCGGGATCTTCTCTCCTTGAGGCGCTCCACAGAAAGGGCATACTAGGACTTCTTCCGACACAGGCCCTTCACCAATATATAACCTTGAATGAGCAAGGATTTAAGTAGTGAAGCTTTTCACATTTGCTGAAACATATATATTTTGGATTGCATATGCTAAAAAACTAGCATCTCGGAGATTGTTCAAATGAATGAAGAACGGGAAGAGCAGCAACAGAGCGCAAAGCAAGTCGAATCACTGGAGACAACCTTGGAAACAGAGAAAAAACGTTCGGAAGAATACCTTACACAATTAAAGTATGCCAAGGCAGACCTCGAAAACCTCAAAAAAAGAGTCGACCGACAATTAGAGGAAGTAAGGAATTACTGCAACGAACGCATCATAGCTGAAATGCTGGACGTTGTTGACGAGTTGGAGATGGCAATTGAGTCCGCCCGTTCTTCCAACTCAGCAGAAGCACTCATTCAAGGGGTAGAAATGACCCTCAAAAAGCTAAACAAGATTCTTGAAAACGAGGGCGTCTCTCCGATAAAATGTATAGGTGAATCCTTCGACCCTTCAAAACACAATGCAGTTGCCAAAACTGAAAAAGAAGGCGTTGAAGGATGTACGATAATTGAAGAAGTGAGGAAGGGTTACACTATGAGAGAAAAAGTGATTAGACCGAGCATCGTTAAGGTTGTGGTGAAACCTTCAAAGTCACAAACGGAGATGAATAAAAATGAGTAGTGTCAAACCGGGAGAAAAGATTCTGGGAATAGACTTGGGAACGACCAACTCTGCAGCAGCTATCTTCGAAGGCGGACGATCGACCGTGATCCCAAGTGCTGAAGGACCCACAATGGCTGGGAAGATGTTTCCTTCCGTTGTCGCCTTCACTAAAGACGGCACACTCTTGATAGGTGAATCAGCAAAGAGGCAGACAACAGCGAATCCTGAAGGAACAATCTTTGAAATAAAAAGGAAAATGGGAACGGACTATAAAGTCAACATTGCTGGTAAGGAATACACTCCTCAACAGATCTCTGCTTTCATACTGCAAAAAATAAAGAAAGACGCTGAAACATACCTGGCCACTACAATAAGAAAAGCCGTGATAACGGTCCCTGCGCACTTCAATGACAATCAACGCCAAGCTACAAAAGACGCGGGAGAAATAGCTGGCTTCGAAGTCGCGAGGATAATAAACGAGCCGACCGCAGCCTGTCTAGCCTACGGGATTGACAAACTGGAAAAAGAAATGAAGATACTGGTTTTCAGCTTCGGAGGCGGCACACACGACGTCACAGTGATGGACTTTGGAAAAGGAGTCTTCCAAGTGCTGTCAACAAGCGGCGACACCCAGATCGGCGGCACAGACCTAGACAAGGCAGTCATAGATTACTTAGTAGAAGAGTTCCAGAGACAAACAGGCATCGACCTCCGTGGCGACAAGATGGCAATGTCAAGGTTGAAGGAGGCGGCTGAGAAGGCAAAGATAGAGTTGTCGACGCTGATGACAACGGACATCGACTTGCCGTTCATATACACTGACACCTCTGGACCGAAACACCTTCACTTCACGTTATCCAGGGCCAAGCTTGAGGCCCTATCTCAATCAATAGTCCAGAAAACGGAACGCACAATCGTAAAAGCACTTGAAGATGCAAAGCTGACTCCAAAAGACATAGACAAGATTATCCTCATCGGTGGAATGACCAGAATGCCCTATGTCCAGAGGTTTGTAGAGCAGATAATGGGAAAGCCAGCAGAGAGAGGAGTAGACCCGATGGAATGTGTTGCAATTGGCGCAGCCATACAAGGAGCAGTGCTAACAGGAGAGGTCAAAGACCTGCTACTGCTCGATGTCACTCCGCTATCCCTCGGCGTTGAAACCCTTGGCCACATATTCACAAGAATCATGGAGAAAAACACGACCATTCCAACGAGGAGAAGCCAGATATTCACAACAGCCGCAGACTTCCAAACAGCCGTCACGATCCACGTGCTCCAAGGCGAGCGCCCAATGGCAGGAGACAATGTTTCGCTTGGCATGTTCAACTTAGAAGGGATACCGCCGTCCCCAAGAGGTGTGCCTCAGATCGAAGTAACGTTCGACATCGACGCAAACGGGATACTAAACGTGACTGCAAAAGACTTGGCTACAGGCAAGGAAGCGAAGATAACGATAACAGCCTCCACAAAACTGTCGAAAGAAGAGAAAGAGCGGCTGATTAGAGAGGCAGAGCAATTTGGCGACCAAGACAGAAAGAAGCGTGAAGAAGCTGAAGTCAGGAACAACGCTGACAATCTCGTCTACACTGCAGAGAAAACCAAGAAAGACCTAGGAGAAAAACTCACCCAAGACCAAAAGAACAAGATAGATGCTGGAGTCTCAGCGCTGAAGGACGCCTTGGCTGGAACCGACACAGAGAAGATTAAAGCAAAGTCCGAAGAGCTTATGAAAGTGCTTCAAGAAGTTGGAACAGTGATCTACCAACAGGCAGCCGCCGAACAAGCGAAACAGAAAGGACAACCGAGCGCAGAAGCAGGTCCAGAACCCGGACCTAGCGGGGACAAAGTGGTTGACTCAGAGGACTACAAAGTGAAATGAAGTTCTGATCAGATCTGACTTAGCACATTCATCGTCGACTTGATGGTAGAGAGATGGCCAACAAAAGAGATTACTACGAGGTTCTCAGTGTTCCTAGAACTGCCTCGAAAGAAGAAATCAAGGACGCCTACCGAAAACTAGCGCTACAATATCACCCTGACAGAAACAAGGCACCCGACGCAGAGGAAAAGTTCAAGGAAATATCAGAAGCCTACGCTGTATTGTCAGACGACGAAAAACGACTGCAGTATGATCAACTTGGCCACGCAGGCTTTGACCAACGTTATACTAGAGAGGACATATTCAGGGGCGCAGACTTTGAATCGATATTCAGAGACTTGGGGTTCGGCTTCGGCCTCAGAGACGTTTTCAGTTTCTTTTTCGGCGACAGAGACTTTAGAGAAAGAGTCACGAGAGGCGGAGACCTTGCTTACGACCTTGAGATTACACTAGAAGAAGCGGCCAAAGGCTCAGAGAAAGATATGGAAATCGAGAGAACTGAAAAGTGCGACGTCTGCAGGGGCAGTGGAGCTGCCCCGAATACTTCGCCGAGAACATGCCCTAGATGTAATGGAGCAGGAAGAGTTCAGAGCACAACGAGAAACAGCTTCGGCATGTTCGTACGCGTTGTACCGTGCCCCACATGCGGAGGAAGAGGCAGAATCATAGACACGCCATGTCCTAAGTGCAGAGGCAGAGGGTTGATACAGAGAGGACGAAGAATCACTGTAAGGGTGCCCCCGGGCATAGACGAAGGATACCAGCTGAGACTCCCAGGAGAGGGAGAAATGTCTTCAGGAGTGAGCTCTCCCGGAGACTTGTACGTTGTGATCCATATAGCAACCCACCGGAACTTCAAAAGAGACGAAGACGACCTTATCTACACCTTGACAGTAGGCTTCCCTCAAGCGGCGCTGGGCGCAGAGGTTTCAATTCCTACGCTTGAAGGAAACACGAGCATAAAAATCCACCCAGGAACACAACCGGGCGAAATCATAAGATTAAGAGGCAGGGGCATGCCTAGGTTCAGAGACCACGGGAAAGGCGACATGCTAGTACAAGTAAACATTGACGTCCCCGAGAAACTGACACCTCAGCAGAGAGCCCTGCTTGAGCAGCTTGCCAAGGAATTCAGCCCAGACATCAAACCAAAGAATCGCAGACTAAGACTGTGAGCGTCTGTTAACTTGCAGTTTATCCATGCACCAGATTCGGGATTTTTGCTCAGTAGTTTTCGCACCAAACTTCGTAATAGCTTCTTGGGTGTTGGCAGACTGGACATTTCTCAGGGGCTTCAGTACCTTCAAAAACGTAGCCACAGTTTCTACACTTCCATTTTGTTGGTACATCTTTCTTGAAGACTTTGCCTTGCTCAACGTTTGCAAGAAGTTTCAAATATCGCCTTTCGTGATGAGCCTCGACTTTGGCCACTTGGCGGAAGGTTCTAGCAGCTTCTTTGAAGCCCTCTTTCTCGGCTGCTTCAGCGAAACCTGGGTATAGTGTTCCCCACTCGAATTTTTCTCCTTCTGCCGCCGCTTTGAGGTTTTGCGCAGTTGAACCGATGATGCCTGCAGGATATGTAGCCTTTATCTCGACAGCTCCCCCTTTGAGGAGTTCGAAGAACAGCTGGGCATGCTCCTTCTCATTGTCAGAGGTCTCTTGGAATATACTTGATATTTGTTCGAATCCTTCCTTCCTTGCTGCGCTTGCAAAGAACGTGTATCTGGTCCTTGCTTGTGATTCGCCGGCAAATGCTGCCAGCAGATTCTTCTCAGTCTGACTTCCCTTAAACTCCATATTCTTCAACGTTCCTTTTAGCTGGCATATGTAGCATAAGGAGGATAAAAAGCATTTGAGCCAATCTGCGTTCTGGCTTCTTTCTTGGGGCGGTCCAACATTTGCGCTAGAATCTCGCTAACTCTTGAATGGAACTATGTTTCCCGACTTATTACATCCAGAATGAAGCTTTATGATGAACATCTTAAATATGTGCTTGATTGGATTTGAGTTCTATGACAAAGACAAAAGCCGGAAAGGATTATCCCATGGATAAATACGCTTCAAAAACTCCAGGCTCGAAGATCCTTTACAACCGAGCAAAAAAGGTTCTGCCCGCCGGTGTCTCCTACGGAATACGCTATTTTGAGCCCTACCCTTTTTTCACCGCTAAGGCAAATGGAAGCAAGTTGTATGACGTTGACGGAAATGAATACATCGATTATTGGCTCGGACACGCTGCGCTCATCCTCGGACACGCACCAGGAGAAATTGTGAAGGCTGTCAAGAAACAACTGGAAAACGGGACTCACTACGGAACTTCGCATGAACTAGAAATCGCATTGGCTGAACAGGTTGTGAAGATGGTTCCAAGCGCAGAAATGGTTCGGTTCACGAGTTCTGGAACAGAAGCAAACATGTACGCCACCAGACTGGCGCGCGCATTTACAGGTAGAAACAACATCGCCAAGTTCGAAGGAGGATGGCACGGAGGCTACGACGCCCTTCACATAGGCGTAAAACAACCCTTCGACCTTCCAGAATCCGCAGGCTTGACGCAGGGAGCCCTACAAGACACTATTCTCTTGCCATTCAACGACCTTGAAGGGGTCGAAAAGAAACTAAGAAGCGAACACCCCGCATCAATCGTCATTGAGCCTGTACTCGGCGCAGGAGGAGCCGTCCCCACCGAAAAAGAGTTCCTAAAAGGCCTGAGAGAATACTGTAACAAGAGAGATATTCTGCTAATCTTTGACGAAGTCATCACAGGCTTCCGCTTAGCTCCTGGGGGAGGACAAGAGTATTACGGCGTGAAACCCGACATAACCGTTCTTGGAAAAATCTTGGGAGGAGGATTTCCCACAGGTGCTCTCTGCGCTTCCAAGAGCATAATGGAAAGGATAAACAGTGTCACATACAAGCGTCCGCAGTATTCGTTTCATGGAGGGACCTTCACAGGAAACCCGATAACCATGACTGCTGGACTCACAACACTAAGAATCTTAGAAGATAGCAACGTGATAAGTCGCCTCAACAGGCTTGGACACAAAATCAGAGGAAGACTGAAACAGATCTTTGAAAAACACGATGTGGACGCACAAGTCATAGGTGCAGGATCGATGTTCAGTGTTCACTTCACAAGAGAGAAGATAAAAGACGCACTTGCTGCCTTCAGAGCCGACAGAAAGAGGCTTTTTGAATACAACCTAGCATTAATGGCAAATGGGGTCTTCTTCTTGCCAACCCATTGCGGTGCCTTGAGTAGCGCCCACTCAAGAGCGGACATCGACAAGCTGTTCAAGGAAACAGAAGCATACGCAAAACATTGCAAGAAGGCATAGATGCTGAAATGAATTCAAAAAGGTGTTCTTGAAAGAGAAGCTTAAACTTCTGTTTTCAGCCTTTGTGCCGCTTCTTCAATAACCTCTGACATGATCTCTTGAATCCACTCAGTTGCCTTATGATAATTCCTCTGCAAATCCTTCTCATCCCTGATAAAATGGAGACGTTTAAGCTTCAAGATCGTCTCGGACGGGAGCTCATAGTGTATGTAACGCGTCTTGAAGTCATGGTGCAAAGGGTTATGTTTTATGCGCAATGCTTCGACCAGCGCAGGAAGAGTAAGATTATGATACAGGTCAATGGCTTCGAGATAGTTCCCTCTGTTGATCTCCTTCTGCACAAGAATGTTGAACATGTTGAACCTTGATCTTAGTCTATCCAACCTTTCTACCAGTTTCTTGCTGAACGCGATTTTGTTGAATTCAGGAATCTTGATCTTATCGGATTTGTTGAAGTAGAATACAACGTTGCCATGTATCTCTGGCTGCAGGAACTTCTCAAGACTACCCATCTTGAGAACGGCAAGGTCGATCAGGAGATACTCGCTTGTGTTTCTAAGCTTATAGAAGGCCTGAGAAACTCCAGGCCAAGGCAATTGAGGCATCTCGAGTTTCTGTGTAATGGGTGAAAGCAACTTCAGCGCATTCTCGACAACGAGGAACGCGTCTTTTACTTTCTCATCGTCCACGACCAAATAGAGATCAATATCTGACCATCTGTCAATGCGGTTGAACGCCGCAGCACCGCCTTCGTAAAGAGCGTGAACATAATCGAGTGGTTTCAGGACGGTGACAAGATTCTCAACTATGTTTTCACGAGTCAATCTTTCTCTTTTCGTCATAACAACACCCCCCACGCATCTTCTATTGTTCGTCGACAGGCACTGTTTCAAAACCTTCTTCTCTGAACTGCATCCTGTAGAACGCACTGTAGAGTCCTTCCATTTTCATAAGTTCCGCATGGGTTCCTTGTTCAACTGTCTTGCCTTCATCAACGACTATGATCTCATCACAAAGTCGTATCGTCGAAAGCCTGTGAGCAATTATTATTGCCAATCTATTCTCAAGGAGTTTCCTTAAAGCATTTTGCACAACCAACTCGGTGTATGGATCGATACTTGACGTTGCCTCATCCAGAATCAGAAGTCTCGGATTCATCAGAAGAGTCCTTGCAAAACTTATCAGCTGTCTCTGCCCAATTGAAATATTTGATGAGCCCTCTTGAATGATGTAATCGTAATCTCTGGGAAGCTTCATTATGAAATCATGCGCACCTACCGCCTTGGCTGCCCTGATGACTTCTTCGTCCGTAGCTTCAGGTCTTCCAAACCTGATGTTGTCTCTAACGCTCATGGGAAACAGAAACGAGTCTTGGAGAACTATGCCCATGTGCCTGCGCAGAGAATCAATCTTGACGTCCTTGACATCATGACCATTAACTACTATTCTTCCACCAAGAGGGTCATAAAACCGCGACAGGAGGTTTATTATAGTGCTCTTGCCTGCCCCTGTGGGTCCAACAATGGCTAGTTTCTTCGAACCTTCAAGCGTGAAGCTTACATTCTTCACGACCGGAATGTTCGGATCATATCCAAATGTAACATTTTCAAACCTGACATCGTCTATTGTCTTTATTTTGACGGCTTTGTCATCTGGCAGATCTTCTATCTCTATCTTCGTATCTATTAGGTCGAACATTCTTTCTGTAGCCGCCATAGCTGACTGGTACTGATCGTAGACGACTACAAGATCTACAAGAGGCATAAAATATTGGAACTGATATTCTATGAACGCCACGATGGTGCCGATCGTGATTTCTCCACTGACAACCATCAGAGAACCAAACCAGAGAATCAACGCTGTCCCAGCAATCCGTGTGAAAAGCACAAATGGCTGATAAACTGATGAGACCCTCATGGCGTGAACGTTCGCTTTGACGTTCTTGTCTTGAACCTCGTTGAACTCATCATAAGACTTCTTTTCCCGTACAAAAGACTTGATGACTCTCATGCCAGAAAGGTTCTCTTGCATCTTGGCTGTCAGACCTGCAAGCGTGGACAGAGACTTTCGGTAAGCGCTTCTTGAGGATTTGCCTAGAAGCCACGTCAGGCACAGCGCTACGGGAAGAATGGAAATGGCTATGAGGGCCAGCTTTACATTCAACGCGAATATTATGACGAAAGAGCCTAGAATAGAAGATGTGTCCAGAATGATACTTGTTAGCCCGATTCTTAAAAATATCCTCACATTGTTAGCATCGTTTGTAGGTCTAGACATTATTCGTCCAATTTCGCCTTCCGAAAAATACCTCAGCGAGATCTTCTGGAGCTTGGAGATCATGTCGTCCCGCATTTTCGCAACAACGTTTTCGCCTAGAATGCGCATCTGGAAGACCTGAATGTACTGAAGCAGATAATTCATCAAGGTCACAAATATGAAGATAGGAATCCACCACATGAACCCTGAAAGATTCTTCGGCAAGATAATCTGGTCGATCGCTATTTTGTGAAGATAAGGCGACGCCAGTCCAGTCACAGCGCCCAAAATTATGGCAACGACACCTATCACAAGGTGCCTGCGATAATGTTTTGCGTAGTCGTAGACTCTGGCGATTAGGGCCCTGTCAGCCACTGTTCTCTTCCTAGACTCCTCATACCGAGCTGAGAAGGTGCCGTGTGGACCCGACATTTACTCAGGGTCAACCTCCAAAGCCCTGACGGGGACTTTTTCAAGAAACTGCGTTTCATAGATGCGTCTGTAGAGAGTGCTTCTTGCCATGAGCTCCTTATGTGTGCCAAACTCGGCGATTTCGCCGTTGTCAAGAACCATGATTCTATCAGCGTTTTTTATGGTTGAAAGCCTCTGAGCGATTACGAAGGAAGTCTTATCCTTCATTGCTTCCTCAACGGCTTCTTGGATTTCTTTTTCAGTCTTGGCGTCAACAAAGGAGAGAGCGTCGTCGAGAATCAGAATCTTCGGGTCGACTAAGAGGGCTCTAGCTATGGTTATTCTCTGCTTCTGCCCGCCGGACAGCGTTACACCCCTTTCTCCCACGATCGTGTTGTATCCTTCTGGCATGGTCATTATGAAGTCATGTATCCTCGCAAGTCTGGCTGCAGACATAATGTCTTCCATCGAAGCGCCAGGCCGACTGAAAGCAATGTTGTCTTTGACTGTTCCCGTAAAGATGAACACATCTTGCAGAACGAGCCCTATTTGACGTCTCAGTGATGAAAGCTTGAAACTCTTGATGTCTTTGCCGTCGATCAATATGCTTCCAGAATCGACGTCATAGAATCGAGGAATAAGATACACTAGCGACGTCTTGCCTGAACCCGTGGCTCCTAGAATAGCGATTCTCTCACCTGGATCGGCTTTGAAGCTGATGTCTTTAAGAACTGGCCTGTCTTTGGCGTAGCCGAAAGTCACATTTCTGAACTCAACTTCTCCTTTCTGTACAGCAAGTTCCGCGGCACGTGCAGAGTCTTCCACATCTACAGGGATATCCATGATTTGATAGATTCTCTCTAGTCCAGCTGCAGCGTTTATCCAGGTACCTGAAAGCATGCTTAGGTCACGTAAAGGAAAACTCAGCCGCATCATGTATCTAGAAAAGAGCGTGAGTCCCCCTATCGTCAGAAGCGCTGTAGGTGCAGCAATCAGGTTGCCACCATACAGGTAAACGCTTGCTATCCCTAGGGTTAAGATTGCTGGTCCGGATGGCATATACCAAGACTGGATTCTGCCAGCCCTGATTGCTGTATCCACGAATTCCTTTTCAACTTGTCTGAAGCCCAAGTCCATCTCGTCTTCTCTTCGGAAGATGCGCACAATCTTCATGCCAATGATGTTCTGCTGAATGTAGGCGCCCAACCTGCCAAGTATGAGCATCATTTTCCTAAACAGAGGCATAGTCTTAGTCCAAAGTTGAACAGTAAAGAAGAATATCAGTGGCATAGGTGCAACGGCCAAGAGGCTCATAGTCGGATTTATCGAATACATGATTGTGAAAGCGATTATTATCACGAAAACAGCACTTGTGAGGGTACCGAGCCACGTTCTAACAAAAGCTTCAACAATCTGCATGTCCATAGTAGCCCTTGAAACTAGGTCTCCAACGGCAGAGGCATCATAAAACCCGAACGATTTACGCTGAAGTGAAGAATAGTAGTCAGACCTCAAGTCCTTCACAATCATCTGTGCAAGATAACCCTGAGCATATGTTATGACAAAATTGACTATTCCAAAGCCTACAACCGCAAAGACAATGTTAGATACCAAACCCGTCAAGAATTCGGTTTTTCCTTGGATAATGACCAGATCGATTATCTGTGCGGTGTATAGAGGCTCCAGCGTGAATAGATATGCCGCAAGAATAGTAAGTCCAAGCACTATTATGATTAAGTGAACATAGTGTTTATGGTACTTGAGAAGTCTTCTGAACGTGCTTGTAGAACGGAGTATTTCAGCCTGCGTTTTGATGGTTTTAACGTAATCGAGAATCGGCTTGGCGACACTCATCAATGAAACCAGCAGATTGGCGAAGTATTCCAGCACTCAAATAACGATATAAGCTTTCTTTTCAATCTTCAGAAACTAAAGAATAAGTCAAAAAGTGCCCATCCATGGATTGAAGCTTCCACTGAAGCTGCATCGGTTGGTCGTACTCAGACGCAATATTTGCAGAAATACTTTGGTAGCAACTTTTCTACAGGCGCATCTCATTCTTAACATATAGGCAGGCGTGAGCTGCAACTGCAGTGCCATCGCCAACACATGAAGGAACGATGTCTTTCGCCATAGAAGCACAGCTTCCAG
>Ga0315296_10001308_pt1 | contig 21738 bp, 20 predicted proteins | sample YL17G14_18_MG_FD_203921 | JGI IMG/M metagenome (GOLD analysis project Ga0315296, IMG submission 203921) | Sediment microbial communities from Yellowstone Lake, YNP, Wyoming, USA - YL17G14_18 | ecosystem: Environmental > Aquatic > Freshwater > Lake > Sediment | place: USA: Wyoming | collected...
CAGGCGCCCCATTCGACAAGCTCAGAGCCTGCCCCTTCGCTATGCTCAGGGCAAGCTCTGAGCGCAGAGAAGGGGCAGGCCTCGCCTGTCATCCCCGGCGCCGCTCTCGCGGCGCCGCCACAGCCGGGGGCGGCTCCTTCGACCCTTCGGCTTCGCTCAGAACAAGCAGGCTCAGAGCCTGCCCTGAGTGCAGCGAAGGGACAAGTTGTGCCACATGTGGGTGCGCGTCCCGCGCACCCACAGAAATAGGTCACAGCCTCAAGCGCAAGCGCGCAGGCGCAAGACAGAAGAAGGAGGAGCGCACCCCGCTCGCTACACCATGCCTTTGCCGCGGCCGACCTGATGGAGATAATCATACTTCCACACGAAATCGAGCAGGTCGGTCAACTTGGCGGTGGCGAGGCCGATCACGGTGTCGGCGGCGCCGTAGTACATCCACACGTCATCGCCGCGCAGCAGCGCGCCGCAGGTGTACACGACATTGGGCACCAGGCCGCGCTGTTCAAAGTTGGCCTCGGGCGCGAAGACCCATCGGGAGGCGCGAGCGAGGGCCCGGCGCGGGTTATCCAGGTCGAGCAGCGCGAGCCCGAGACGATATACCCCGTGCCCCGCCATGTCCTTGACCCCATGATAGATAAGCAACCATCCCTGGTCGGTGCGCAGGGGCGGCGCGCCGACGCCGATGCGCAGGCCGTCCCACCACGGGCCGCCGCGCTCCGGCAACAACACACCCGGCTCACTCCAATTGGCGTACCCGTCTCTACAGGAGGCGTACCAGATGTGCTCGTATCCGCCGGTCACCGGCCGATGCAGGAGGATATTGATGCCGTCGAAGGGCTGGGGAAAAACCGTCGCATCCTTGTTGGTCGGGGCCAGCACGACCCCGATGCGGCTCGCGGTCTCGAAGTCGGAAGTCGTCGCGAGCGCGACCGCGGGGCCATAGCGCGAATAGGCGGTGTACGCGATAATCCACTGCCGCGCGCCGACCTGGGTGACCCGCGCGTCCTCGCATCCCCATTCCTCAAAGGGGAAGTCGGGCAGGTCCGGCTCGAGCAGCGGCTCGTCGGCAATTGTCCAGTCGTCCACGCCGTTCTTGCTTCGCGCCACGCGAATCTGGGAGAGGCCCTGGCGATCCTCGATCCGCAGCAGCAGCACGACCTCGCCGTCAATCTCGGCGACCCCCGGGTTGAAAACGGCGTCCACTTCGAGCGGCAGATGCTCCGGCGTTATCAGGGGCTTGTCCTTATAACGGGTGAACACTTTCTGATGCATGAGACCACCCTCCTCTCACGCGGCCGGCAAGCGCGAGGCGCGCCGCGCCCGCGCCGCAGCCGGGACTAACATAGCACCTGGTACCATTCATGGGGGCAGGCCAGAGCGGCACGGCCACCCACTGAAAACAGTCACACCCTGGAGAATTCGCGGCAGGGCACAGGGATTAGGACTCGACCGAGCGTGCCCACCGGTGAACAGGATGGCGAGACGCCGCTGCCCGAAGCATCACTCCCAGCCCGCGGCGGCGGTCAATCGCCGCGTCTCCGCGAGCGAGGCGATGTGATCATCTCCCACCGGCCAGTACTCCAGGCCGAAGCACCCCTCATAACCCCATGCTTTGATGTCAGCCAGGATGTTGCTATAGTTCAGCTCACCAACATTCAACTCGTGCCTTCCCGGCACACCCGCGGAATGGAAGTGGCCGATCAGAGGCAGGTATCGCTTGATGTCGGCGAGCACGTTGCCGTGCATGATTTGCATGTGGTAGATGTCCCACAACAGGCGCACCGCCGCGCTGCCAACCTCCTCGATGATCTGTGCGCCTTCATGGCCGCTGTCGAGGTAGTATCCGCGATGATCCACCAGGCTGTTGAGCGGCTCGAGCAGCACAGTGATCCCCTCCGCCGCAGCGATGGGCGCTGCCGCCTTCAGAGTGCCCACGATGGCCTGGTGCTGGTCCTCGCGCAGGCGGCCCTCGATGGCGTTGCCGGTGGTGGTAAGCAGCTTGCGGCAGTTCATTTCCTTCGCCACCTGAATCGTCCGCCGCAGCCCTTCGAGATACTTCTCGCGGTCGCCCGCATTCACCAGCGCGACGCCCCGAGCGCTGACTCCGAAATCATTGAGAACCAAGCCGGTTTCCGTGCCGGCCGCGGCCAGCGCCCCCAGGTCGCGCTCGGGCCCGCCTTCGCAGCTCCAAAACTCGAAGGCGCGAAACCCAAGCGCTGCGACCTTGCGCGCCTTCTCCGCCAATGAGATCTTCCCGAAGAACGGCTCGACACAGACGCAAATGGTGGGCATGGTTTGCTGACCTCCCTCAGCCGGTGATGCCGATACGACGACGTCAATCAGTTGCCTAGAGCAGGGCCTTCGCTACCTTGCCGATGGCCGCCGCGATGAGATCGCAGTCTTCGTCACTCAACTGCGGTGGGATGTCAATGTGAATCGAGCGCCCCAACCAGTCCAGAGTCCTGGGGCACATGTCGGGGGTGTATTTCGGTTCCGGGCCCTTGTAGAAAGCGCAGGAGTAAGGGCAACCCTCGGGCGTGGCCGTGGTCTTGTCCATGATATGCTTCCAGTGGGCGTAGATATGCCAGTCGGGGATACTGGAATCATAGATGGCCGAGGTGCACACACCCTCGGCGCGCAAAGCCTCCGCGAAACGGCGGGCGAGATCGGGCTGCGGCAGGTAGCAGATGAGGGCGATAGCGGTATCGCCCCGCGGGTCATTGAGGCGGCGGAATTGCAGCCCCAGGTTTTGGATCTGGCTCTTGATCCGCGCCTTGTTTGCTCGCATCCGCGCCAGGAGGCCGTCGAGTTTCCGCAACTGCGCCAGTGCCACGGCGCCGGCGAGCTCTCCCATGCGATAGTTCTCCCCGGGGAAGACCTCCCCGGAATAGCGCGGCAGGCCGAAGCGGTCGGGCCGCCAGCAGGCGGCGGTGTCGTGATAGGCCTGCGCGCGGTCGTAGAGCAGTTGATCGTCGGTGGTCACCATGCCGCCTTCGCCGCTGGTGATAATCTTGTGGTATTGGAGAGAGAAGGCGTTGCAGTCTCCAAACGAACCCAGCCGCCGGCCCTTGAAAGAACCCCCGCCGGCCTGAGCCACATCCTCCACGACCTTCAGGTTGTGTTTCCGGGTAACAGCAAGGATGGCGTCCATGCTGCACGGAGCGCCGCGCATGTGCACCGGGATCACGGCCTTCGTGCGCCGGGTGATTCTGGCCTCAAGATCAGCGGGATCGAGGGTTAGCGAGTCATCCACCTCGGCGATCACCGGTATCGCCTTCGCCGCGATGATGGCCGCGCAAGAGGCGAAAAATGTGTAACCGGGAACGATGACTTCATCCCCCGGCCCAACCCCGACCGCCACCAGGGATGCGATGAGGGCGGAGGTGCAGGAGTTGGTCGCCAGCGCATGCTTGACTCCGATCTTCTCAGCGAATTCGCGTTCCACTTGCGCTACTTTTGAGGGCGCGTCTTCGGGGCCGTAATAGCGGAAGAGGTACTTGTGCGCGAGCACCTCCAGCACTTCCTTTTTCTCCTCCTCGCCGATCTCAAGCCCGCCCGGAAACATCGGCGGATTCGGGGTCCGCTTGACCGGCTCGCCGCCGTCAATCGCCAAGCGGGGATCAGACCCGTGCATTCGTATTCCTCTCTACAATGGTTCGTATCTCAGGCGGCTGCGCTCTAGCGATCTGCTGCATATCCGCGGCGCTCATAACGCTATATCAGTTCGCGGGCAGGAGGCCGGCTCCTGCCCGACGCTGAACGTTCACGGTCGCGCTCGCGTACGCAGCAGGTAGAGGAAAAACGGCGCGCCGAGAATGGAGGTGATGACGCCGACGGGCATCTCCCACGGGCCGGCGACTCTCGCCACGGTGTCGGCGAGGATGAGAAAGCTCGCGCCGATCAACCCCGCCGCCGGCAGCAGCACGCGATGGTCGGGGCCGACGATCTTGCGGGCGATATGCGGCATCACCAGGCCCACAAAACCAATGATCCCGCTGAATGACACCGCCGCCGCGGTCAGCAGCGACCCGAACACAATCACCAGCCGCTTCAGCCGCTCGACATCAGCGCCAAGCTGCTGCGCCGTTTCCTCGCCCAGCGCCAGCAGATTCAAATCGCGCGCGAACGCGTAAAGCCCCACTGTTCCCACGATGGTCGCGCCCAAGACCAGCGCCACCGGCTCCCAGCCCTCGACGAACAGATTGCCCATGAGCCAGAAGACGATCCCGGACAGGTCGCGCCCGGCGAGCGTCATAATCACTGTCACCAGCGCCCACATGAAACTGCCAACCACGACGCCGGCGAGGATGAAGCTCTCCACTGCAATCTTGCCGCGCGCCTGGGCGAGGCGATAGACGATAATCATCGTGAGCAGCGCGACCATGAACGCCGCGAGCGGCACGCCGAACCCCGCGGCGCCCGACACATTAAGGACGATGGCCAAGCTGGCCCCCAGCGCGGCCCCGGAAGAGACGCCAATGAGATAGGGGTCGGCAAGGGGGTTCATGAGCATCCCCTGGAAAGCGCCGCCGGCCACCGAAAGAGCGCACCCCACCAGCGCCCCGAGCGCGATGCGCGGCAGGCGCACGGTGAAGAGGATGCGGGCGATGTGCTCCGGCGCGCGACCCGCGGCCGCCGCCCAGAGGTCGCGCACAGAGATCGGATAGGGCCCGAGGCTCACCGCAACCGCCGCCGCGCCCGCGAGGATGACGGAGAGCACCGCGCACGTCATCAGCAATCGCCGAACGAGGCGGATGTGGGGCGCTGGCGTGTTGCCTTCGCGCCCAGGTATATCAGCAGCAGCTTCCTGCTCCGTCGGCGCCACTAGTCTCGCCTTCACCGCCGGAATGCGAATGCATACAACTGCGCGCTCTTGAGACGGAACCGCAGCGTCACCGGCGCGCCAGCAAGCTTCCCGAGATCGGTCTTGCGCGTCCACGCCACCCGATAATGCAGGTCATCGCCCGCGAACACCCGCGAATGCGCGACCACGCGGCCGGCCATGTCGAAGATTTCGACGACAACGCTGCCCCCCTTCTTCGTCGCGGCATTAAGTTCCAGGCGATTGCCCGCGAACATAATCGGCACCGTCGTCAAGGTGCCGCCCTGGGCCGGGTGCTTAGCCTGATCGTCGATGCGGAAAACCACGAACGGCGGCGTCGCCTACGAGTGCCGTTCGTGACCTACTTAAGGATGCCCCTCAACGCCAGCAGTGCCACGTAGGCGAGAGCTGTGAACAGGATGGCCAGAGCCACGATGAAGATCGCGGTCGGCACTCTATGGAGCCAGCGGTACGCCGTGGAATTCCTTCGGCGCTGTTCATCCTGACGCATCGTCTCCTGGATGGCGTTGTCGAACTGCGGCCAGAGTGCCGCGGCGTACGGTATCCACAGGAGGCCAACGATGGGCACCGCAGAGGGCCACGAATCGGCGGACCCGCCGATGACGAGTATTGTCAGGACAAAAAGCAGGCGTAGGAGCTGTCTCCACCGTGTCTCCCCGGGCGGATGGACCAGCCACCGGAGGCTTAAGCCGAGCAGACCTAGCACTCCCGAGAGAGCCAGGAAGTCAACCCGTATCCAGTAAAGCCCGACAGCGGCAGCCTGCAAGGCGAGACCAACGGCTAGTCCGATCCGGCGTCTCCGACGTAGGAGCACCACGGTCATCGCTATGCCAGGCAGCCACAAGGCGGCCCACAGCGCGCGGTAAACGATTTCGGCTGTGCCAGGCGCGAACCAAATGCCGCGCTCGTGAAGCACCGTGGCCGTGACGGTGACAGCCGCAACGAGGAGCAAGCTGAAGACGAAGATCAGTTCGGCGCGCGATGTTCGCTCGTCGTTTCGCGCATCCATCGGTTCCCTCCGTCTGGCGCGAGCTGCGCTCGTCAGTGTTCAGCCGACCTGGACGGATGATTCCAGCTCCCCGCGCCACTGTCCTGTTCGCCGGCCAGCCACTCCGAAGCGGCGGGGCAGGTGGGCGGCACAGGTAACCGGCATCAGCGCCGGACCACGCGAGGGTGCCCCCTGGATGCGGGGAAGCCTGAGGCATGCGCCTTAGCAACACGATAGGTCTTTCGCGGGTCACTGTCAATCGAGATACCTGACAGCAGCGTTCTCTTGAACGTAGCGCGTTGGCCGGCCCGTCAGGCTAACGATACGGCTCGCGCGAGGAGAAGACAAGCGGGGCGACGAAAGCGACCTGTTGGGCGTACCGGATTGCGTTCACGCCGTCTCCGAATGACAACCGACACTGCCCGTCCGGTTGTCATCCTGTCGGCAGGTTACGCCCCTTGCCTGAGCGACTCAAGCAGTTGCGCCGCTGCGCTCTCCACGATCTCCTGCACCTGCGGGGTGAAGGCGAGGAACCCGTACCAGCGATGCGCGGTGTCCACCTCGTAGCCGCCCTCGGCGAACGCCTGCCGCGTGGGGATATAGCCTACGACGCGATTGGCGTAGCCGACGATGAAGGTGTGCCGGAACGGCGAGGCGGCGACGATGTTGGCGCCGATCTCGACAAACACCTCTCCCGGCAGGCCCACGATCGCGATGTCGCCTATTGCCAGCGCCTGGATCTCCGCGGCCACCGGCTCTGGTGGCGCACCGCCGGCGGCCAGGGCGCGCATCTCCTGCGCCCAGCCGCACATCGCGCGGTGCACCTGCGCGGCCGCGAGGTTGCCGGCTTGCTCCGCGCGTTCCAGCTCCGCCCGGTAAGACTCGACCGCGGCTTCCGCTTCCTGTAATGCGGGAGCGCACGTCGGGAGCGCAATGGGGCGCACCGCCGCCTGGATCCCCACATCGCAGGACCGCTCGATCTGGTTGAAGATGCTCAGGCCCGCGCGCGCGACTGCGACGCCCTGGCGCTCGACCGCCTCAAAGCCCCCGCGCTGCGCCGGGTTGATGTCCCCGCAAGCGCCATTGGTCACCATCACGACGGCGCCGCCCACGCCCTTCTGCATCTCGCGCGCCGCCGCGCCGGGCCAGTCCGCTGAGATCAGCAGGTTATCATCGCACAGCACCACACCGTGGCAGGCGTGATTGAGCATAACGCAGATGGGGCCCTGTTTTCCGTCAACGCGGAGCACGCCGACGCGCTCGTCAATCGGGCCCGCGGGATGCTCGCCGATTACGGTGCGGCCGTCGGGGGTGCGCTGGCGGCGGTTGATGCCGATGGAGCCAGGGGCGAAGCCGGCGCCAATGCTCGCCTCGACGGCGTTGTTTGCAGCGGCGGCGACCGCTTCGGCGATGCCGTCCACGGCGCGCTCCAGAAAGTCCGGATCGGCGGGCGCCATGCGTTGCAGGCATTTGACCGAGGGCCCGGCGTGAGTATGAGTCGCGGCCAGCATCAGGTGGGAGGCGGCGATGCCGGCGCGACGTTTCACCCGATCCCGGATTCTCGCCACCAGGTAATCGTCGAACCCGATGATGTCGGCCGCCACCAGCGCCGCGCGCTGCCCCCCGCTTTCGAGAAACAACGCGCGAGCGAGAAGCGGATCGTGCACCCCGGTGGAGGGTTCGATCCGCGAGCCGTAACCTGTCAGCCACACACCGGCGCGAGGGGTGATATCAACCTGCGCCGCTCCTGCTTGCAGCATGGTTTGCTCCGTGCTCCGTAGTCCGTTGTCCATGGTCCGTAGTCCATTGTCCGCGGTCCGCAGCCGGCGGGGGGTGAGGCGCAGCCTGTGGCTCGGGGCCCGAGGAAAGCGGCGGCTCCTGCTCCACGGTGGGCTTCACCTGCGGATCAAACTGGAGCGCCTGCACCCGCAGCGACTCGGCCTTCTGCTCGTCCCCCAGCCGCACCCACAACTCCGCCAGTCGCCAGAGAATCCTGGCCTTCAACCCCGCCAGTTCCTGCTCCACCCCCGGGTTGAATTCACCCGCCGCGCGCATCTGTGCGAGCATGCCGGCGCCGACCGTCTCGCGCTGGCGCAGGATCTCCAGCGCGCGCTCCAGTTCGGCGCGCGCCCCTTGGAGATCTTCTCGCTCCAGCGCCTCCCGCCCCAGGGCATAATGCGCGTAGGCGTACTCGGGCTCGATCCTCTGCTCCAGCGCCTTGTAGCGCTCGTAGGGGCTCTGCTCGATCTGAAGCATGTGCCGGTACAAACCAAGCGCGGTCGGAACCCGATGGCGGCGCGCCTCCAGGTTGGCCAGGCTGCGATAAGCCGCCAGGAAGTTCGGGTACAGCTCGATCGCGCGCTGGTAATTCGCCGCCGCCTCATCCCAGGGGCCGATAATCTCGTACATCTTCCCCAGCAGCCAGTAGTTGAAGGAATTGGTGGGCTCAAGCTCGGTGGCGCGCTGGAGCTCCTTGACGCCGGCAGGCACGCCCATCATGCGCCCGAGCTGGCGATGGTACTCGCCGCTGCCCGGCGCCAAGCGCACCGCCGCCCGATAATGCTGCTCCGCGAGAAGCTGGTCGCCGCGATTCTCGGCCATTCGCCCCTGCTGGGCCTCAGTCTGCGCCAGGTAGGCGCGCACCGGGTGCTCGGCTGCCAGCAGGGCGATACCCGTCGCGACCACAACGGTCACCCACTTTCCGGCCGCGCTCAGCCTCAAGCCATACCGCCGCACGCTGAGCAAGGCGGGCCCCTCAAGCACCGGGGGCGTCTCCGCGCGCCGACCTTTGCGCCCTGGCGCAGGCTCGGCGGGCGTCGGCGGCGCCGGCGAGCCCAGCGCGTTAGCAGCCAGCCCAAACAGCCCGAACAAGGTGAGGGCGATGGCGCCGATATACCATCCGTAGTCGAGCAAGCTGTGGATGCAGAATGCGAGCACGCCCGCGGTGCAGGCGGCGCAGAGCAGGCGATCTTCGCGCTCACGCAGCCGCCGGAAGCCTCTGCCCGCGAGCCAAAAGAAAGCCGCCAGCATCCACACGAACGCGAGCCCGCCGGGTACCCCCATTTCCGCGGTGATCTGAAGATAGTTTTGATGGGCCATGCGGGTGAAGCCGCCCACCGCGTAGCGCGGATATGCGAACTCGAAAGCATCGGGGCCGACGCCGAGCAGCGGATGTGCGGCCGCCATGGTCTCGGTGCCGCGCCAGGTAAGATAGCGGAACATATTCGAGCTGCGCTCGCCGGCGCCAAGAAGACGCAGGCGCAGCGGTGTGAGAGCGAGCCCCACCAGCAGCACCAGCGCGATGACGGCGGCGCCGGTCAGCAGCGCGAGCCTGGTGCGCCGGAACGAGGCGCCGGCCAGGAGCGCGAATACGAACATGCCGCCGGCGAAGCTCGCCCATCCGCCGCGTGATCCGGTGAGCAAGAGCGCGATAACAGTGAGCAAGGCGGCGAAGCCGGCGATGATGCGCAAGGCCCCCGAGCGCGACCACAGGAATCCCGCTGCGGCCAGAGGTATCACAAGCTCCAGAAAGCCGGCGAGCTCGTTGGGGTTGAAAAAGGTGCCGAAGATGCGATAGCTCGGGTTGCGACCGAGGAAGCGCTCGATCACGTACTCGCGGGTTCCGAGCCAGGAAGTGATGACCGCGCCGCCGAGGAGCGCCGCGAGATAGAGACGCCGGCGCCAGGACGAAGCGGGCTGATTGGCGATGAGCCAGAAAAGCATGGCGCACGAGAGGATCTTGTAGAGCTCGAGGGAGCTCTGATAGCGGTTGACGGAGACGAAGATGGTCGAGGCGAGCGCGATAACGAGAAACAGGCTAAGCGGCAGGTTAAGCGGGGTGCGGAGGAAGGCTAGCTCGCGTCGAGCGAAGACGGCGGCTATCAGGTAGGCGAGGCAGCCGGCAACCATGAGACAGAACGTCAGCGCCAGGCCCGAGGTCTGAAACCGCCCCCACATGAGGGGCGCGGCAAAGAGCGCGCCGGCGATAAGGGCGTCCCGAAACCAGACGGTGGCGCGTTCAAGCCCGCTCATGACAGTGGTGCGCGCGGCCGCAGTCATGCGGAAACCCTGGCCCGGCCCCGGCTGATGCGATAGCCGAGGTTGCGCGCGGCGGTATAGATGTTCTCCGCGAGCACGACCACCGCCCGCAGCCAAATCCCCCACGGCACCAGCGGCCGCAGCAGCGGCGAGATGGCGGGGGCATAGTGCTTGCGGTAGAAGCGAATCATACTGCGGTGGAACTCAGCGACCATGCGCAGCGGGCGCTGGTCGCTGGAGCGCCCGACAACGTGGGTCACCGCCGCCGTCGGCAGGTAATAGATTCTCCAGCCCGCCTGGCGCGCCCGATAGCACCAGTCAACATCTTCGCAGTACATGTAGTAGCCCTCATCGAGCAACCCCACCTCTTGCAGCGCCTGCGCCCGCAGGCCCATCGCCGCGCCCGAAACCCAGTCCACCTCGCGCACGGTATCGTGCGCCCAGTCCGACATCAGGTACTCGCGGTTCCAGCGATTGTCGGGTATCAGTCGCCCCAGGGGCACCTTGCGAAAAAGTCCGGTCGCCAGGCGTGGAAAGCGCCGGCACGAGTACTGGAGCGTGCGGTCGGGATTGAGGACGCGCAGCCCCACCGCGCCCGCATCAGGATGAGAGTCCATGAATCGAACCACCTCGGCAAGCGCACCCTGGTGCACCACAGTGTCCGAGTTCAGCAGCAGGCAGTAGCGCCCTCGGGCTCGCCGCAGCGCCTGGTTGTTGCCCGCCGCGAAGCCCCGATTCGCGCGATTGGCGATGAGCTGCGCCGCGAGGAACTCCCGCCGCACCATCTCGGGCGAGCCATCGTCGGAGCCGTTGTCAACCACGATGACCTCGAACGCCGCTTCGCCCCTGCAAGCGAAAACCGACGCCAGCGCCCGGCACAGGTCGGCACGAGTGTTCCAGCTCACGATACAGACGCTGAGGTCCAGGGGCGCGGCCGGGTTCACTTGTGCTTCGGCTTCCATCCCGGGGCCGGCGCTTGCGCCTCCTCCACCAGCATGACGGGGATGCCGTCGCGGATGGGATAGCGCCTGCCGCACGCTGTGCACCCCAGCCAGTCGCCGTCCTGCTCAACCGGCGCCTTGCACTCAGGGCAGGCAAGGATTTCCAGGAGTTCCGGGTCCATGATCGTATCTTCGCCTCCGCATCAGGGTCTGAGGATGTGATCCCGACCAAGCCGGGCGACGGCAAGCAGCTTCACCGGTTGTTCAGCTTGGCGATTCATGCCGCGACTTCCAGCGAGACGACTTTCGCCTCTCCGTCGCCCTCGGGCACGGCGCGCCCCTCCTCCCGCAAGCACGCAAGATGGAAGGGGATGCCTTCGCGGGCGAGGGCCAGCACCTCTTCTTCACTGTCGCCGCAGGCCACGTAGCCGGGCAACGCGAGCGCCGTCAGTGTCCACTTTCCTTCCGGGTCTTCTTCTATCACTACGTTAAACGTCCTCATCTTCCTTTCCTCCGCGCCTCCTCGAACTCTGCTCGCGTGACGCCGCCCTGGCGCAAGATGCCGCGACCATCAAACCGAGATTGACACAGCACGATGTTCAACGTCGTCGTTTCCGCTTGCTCCATGCCTGCCCGTCAGGGCATGCGCACATCGGCGCCGATGCGGCGCATGGCGGTCACGAAACCGGGAAACGAGGTGGCGATACCCCCGGCGTCGGTGATGACCGTCTCGCCCTGCGCCACCACCCCCGCCACCGCCAGCGCCATCGCCATGCGGTGATCGCCGCGGCCCGAGACCTGGGCCCCGCGCAGGCGCTCGACGCCCTCGACTATCAAGCCGTCAGGCCGCTCGGTAATGCGCGCGCCCATCTTGCTGAGCTCAGTCGCCATCGCCTCGAGCCGGTCGGATTCCTTGACCCGCAGTTCCTGCGCTCCGGTGATATGGGTCCTACCTTCGGCCAGCGCCGCGGCGACGCAAATCACCGGAAGTTCATCAATCAGCCGGGGCACGAGCTCGGCCCCGATCTCGCAGCCGCGAAGGTGCGAGGCGGACGCGGTCAGGGTTGCCACCGGCTCGCCACCCCACATCTGCTGGTCACTCTCCGCAATATCCACGCCCATGGCGCGCATGGCATCGAGCATCCCGGTTCGCGTCGGGTTCACGCCCACCCCGGTCACAGACACCTGCGATTCGGCAACGAGCAACCCCGCCACCAGCAAGAACGCCGCCGACGAGATATCGCGCGGCACATTCACCTGACAGCCGGTCAACTCGCCGCCGCGCACGGATACCGTAAGCTCGTCGGTCGTGACCTCCGCGCCAAACGCGGCCAGCATTCTTTCGGTGTGATCCCGCGACTGATATGGTTCGGTGACCGAGGTTACACCATCAGCATACAACCCCGCGAGCAGCACCGCCGACTTGACCTGAGCGCTGGCAATCGGGCTCTGGTAGTTGATGACGTGCAGCGCGCCGCCGCGCACCTCCACCGGCGGCAGACAGCGCTCGGTGCGGCCGGAGATCTGGGCCCCCATTTCGGTCAGCGGACGCGCCACGCGATCCATCGGCCTGCGGGACAGCGATTCATCGCCCGTCAGGCGCGCGATGAAATCCTGTCCCGCGAGGATACCCAGGAGCAGCCGCATGGTGGTGCCAGAGTTGCCGCAGTAGAGCTCTCGCCCCGGCGGCGCGAGGCGACGTAGTCCTTCGCCGGACACGATGACCACCGGGGCGTCGAGCGGCCCCACGGCGACTCCCATCGCTCGCAGGCAGTCAGCCGTGGCCTCGATGTCCTGGGCGGTCAGAAGCCCGCTGATGGTTGTCTCGCCGCGGGCAACGCCGCCCAGCAAGAGCGCGCGATGGGAGATGGACTTATCACCCGGCACCGACACCGCGCCTTGGAGCGAGGCGCGCGCTCCGCGGATAACAAGGCGAGATGGTATCACGACCGCGCCTCCACTTCGCTCACAGCTTTTCCCGGGCGCGCTGCGCATCGGCGAGCAAGCGCTCCAGCTCGTCACGACTCCCCGCTTTGATGGCGGCGGAGAAGCGGCCAATGCCCTCGCTCAGCTCCTCCACGGCGGCGAGCAAGGCATCGGCATTGGCAAGCGCGATATCGGCCCACAGCGCGGCATCGCCGGCGGCGATGCGCGTGGTGTCGCGAAAGCCTTGCCCGATGATGTCGAGGGTTTCCGCTCGCTCCTTGATGCGCGCCGCGACGACATTGACCAGGGCCGCCGCTGCCAGGTGAGGCAAGTGGCTGGTGCGCGCCACCAGCTCGTCGTGCTCCTGCGGCGACAACAGCAGTGACCTGGCCCCCAGCCGGGCGATGAGGTCCTGGGCGCGATCCAGCGCAGCCTCGTCGGTGACCGCGGTAGGGGTGAGAACCCAGGCGGCGCCCTCAAGCAGGTCGGGGCGCGCGGCGGCGATGCCCCTGCGCTCGGAGCCGGCAAGTGGATGGCCGCCGACGAACTGGCCGGGATGCCGCAGCACCTTCTCGGCGACCGCGACAATCGGTGCTTTCACACTGCCAACGTCGGTGACGAGACAGGAATCGCTGACTGTCTCCGCGATCAGCTCCAGATGCTCCATGATGAGCGATACGGGCGCAGCGAGCACGACCAGGTCGGCGCCGTTGACCGCCTCCGCGAGGGAGCGAGTTGCGCTGTCCGCCACGCCGCGCGCGAGCGCCAGCAGCAGGGTCTCCTCGGTGCGAGCCACCGCCACCACCTGCCGCGCAAGCTCGCGCCGGCGCAGCGCCATGCCCAGCGAGCCGCCGATGAGCCCGGTGCCGATGATCGCCGCTCTCTGAAACAGCGTTGTCTTTTCGCCGCTGCGCGCCAAGATTCTTCGCCCCGCTCACAATGGCATGACCGACCGCCGAAAATGACGCGCCAAAGGCCCGGAATCGTCCGTCTGGTTCCGAGTTACGCCGGCCTAAAGCTCCCGCCCCACCGCCGCTGCGACTGCCGCCAGTTCCACCGTGAGCCGCCGGAAATCTTCCGGCCGCAGTGATTGAAATCCATCCTTCAGCGCCTTCTCCGGGTGCGGGTGAACCTCGATCAGCAGGCCGTCGGCGCCCGCGGCAATGGCCGCGCAGGCCAGCGGGCCGACCAGGCTCGCGCGCCCAGCGCCGTGGCTGGGGTCCACGATGATGGGCAAGTGCGACAGCTCCTTCACCGCCGGCACCGCGCTGATGTCGAGGGTATTGCGCGTGTAGTTCTCGAAGGTGCGAATGCCGCGCTCGCAGAGCATGACCTCAAAGTTGCCGCCGAGCATGATGTACTCGGCCGCTTGCAGCCACTCCTCGATGGTGGAAGACAAGCCCCGCTTGAGGAGCACCGGCTTGCGCGTCAGGCCGACCTCGCGCAGAAGCACGAAGTTGGTCATATTACGGGTGCCGATCTGGAGGATGTCCGTGTAGTCGCTCACTAGCTCGACGTCGCGCGGGTCCATGACCTCGGTGATGATGCGCAGCCCAGTCTCCCGCGCCGCCATGCGCAGCAACTCCAAGCCCTCCTTCGCCAGGCCGCGAAACCCATAAGGGGAGGTCGAAGGCTTAAACGCCCCACCGCGCAGGATCACCGCCCCCGCCTCGCGCACCACACGCGCCGTCTCCAGCACCTGCTCCTCGCTCTCCACCGAGCACGGCCCCGCCATCACCACTACCCGCCGGCCGCCGATGGCGATGTCACCGACATTGATGATCGTAGGCTCGGGATGGAACTCCTTGCTCGCCAGCTTGTAGGGCTTGAGGATGGGGATGACCCGCTCGACGCCGGGCAAGGTCTCGATCTGCTGGGCGACGATCTGCTTCTCTTCATCCAGCGCCCCGATGGCGCCGATGATCGTCTTCTCCACCCCCCGCGACAGGTGGATGCCGTAGCCGCGTTCCTCGAGCGCCGCGATGACACCGTTGACGTCGTCCTCGGTCGCCCGGCTGGTCATGATTACGATCATGACGCTCCTCCCGTGGCCGGCGCTTCCGCCGAGGCGAGCACATTTTCCAGGGCCGCGACAAAGCGCCGGTTCTGCTCCGGCAGGCCGATGGTCACCCGGATATGTGTCAGCAGGCCGAAGATATCGCCGGTGCGCACGATGACGCCCTGGCGCAGCAGTCCCTCGAACACCGCGCGGCAGTCCATGCCCACGTCCACCAGGATGAAGTTCGCCTGGGTCGGCGCGTAAGACAACCCGAGGCGGCTGAGTTCACCGTAGAGGTATTCCTTGCCCTCGCGGTTGACCTGGACACTGCGCTCGACCTGGTTGTGATCGCGCAGGCTGGCGCGCGCGGCCTCCATCGCGACATTGCTGACATTGAACGGAGCGCGCACCCGCAGCAGGTTCTCTATCAGCCGCGGCGGGCCGAAGCCATAGCCGATGCGCAGGCCTGCCAGTGAGTAGATTTTCGAGAATGTGCGCAAGATGATAATATTGTCCGCGCCCTCCTCGAGCATGGTCAAGGTGTCGGGGTAGTGCGGGTCTTCGACGTACTCGAAGTACGCTTGGTCGAACACCACGATACAGTTTTCGGGCACACGCTCCATGAACTCGACCACCTCGTCAATGGTGACGATGGTGCCGGTGGGATTGCAGGGGTTGCCGATCCACACGATCTTGGCGCGCTCATCCAGGCGCCGCCCCATCTCCTTGAGATCATAGCGGTAGTCGCGCATGGGTACCATGACGCACTCGCCGCCCATGAGTCGCGTGGTAAACTCGTACTGGCTGAACGGCCCCTGGGGCATGAGCGCGCGGTCGCCGGGGCGGATGAAGGCAAGCCCGATCCACAGAATGACCTCATCGCTGCCGCGGCCGATGACAATTTGGTCCGGGGTCAAGCCCAAGTGCTGACTCAGGTCGCGGCGCAGGTGATACCAGTCATTGTCGGGGTAGAGGCGCGTCTGCTCGATGGCCTTCTTCATCGCCTCCAGCGCCAGCGGCGAGGGGCCGAGCGGGTTTTCGTTGGAGGCAAGCTTGATGATGTCGGTGAGGCCGTATTCGCGCTCCACCTCCTCGATCGGCTTGCCGGGGCTATAGGGGTGCAGGCTTGTTATCTCGGGACGGATCAGGTCGGACATAGTACCGCCTCCTGAATGACAACTCCGGTGCGCTCTGGTTCTGCGGGCCGGCTATCCGACCCACAGCGGTGCCGGCGATAGTGACGTTAGTCGGCCTCCCGCGGCTCGCTGGTCTCAGATTCGGCGCCCTGCCCCTCGACATCACCAATAAAAAGGCGGCGGTTGAGCAAGCGGTCGTGCTCGGTCCAGCCCTTGCCCTGGCCCCGGTCGCGGGCGATGATGCTGAGGAAACGGTTGACCTGGGCCTCCAGGTTTTCGGCGTAGTGAAGGGCGACGGCCTCGACCGTCATCGGAACCTTGGGCGCCTCCATGCTGGGATCGCCGTGATGCGCCACGATCAAGTGCCCGACCCGCAGCCGCGCCTCGGGCGTCAACTCCGGGATCTTCTCCATCGCCTCGGTGACCATGCGATAGCCGTTAGCGACATGGCCGATCAGGCGTCCTTCGTCAGTGGTCTCGATATTGGTGTCATAGGAGTACTCGCGCACCTTGCCGATGTCGTGCAGGAGCGCGCCCGCGATCAGGAGGTCGCGGTTCAACTGCGGGTAGATCTCGCAGACATTATCGCATATTCTCGCCACGTTGAGGGTGTGCTCGATGAGGCCGCCCAGGTAGGCGTGATGGATGACCTTGGCGCCGGGGCACAGCTTGAATTCCGCAGCGAAGTCCCGATTGGCGAAAAACGCGGCCAGCAGCTTGCGCAGCGCCGGGTCGCGCACCGACTTGCAGACCCCGATGAGCTCCTGCATCATCTCGTCCGGGTCGCGCTGGGAGCAAGGCAGGAAGTCCTCGCGGCGCACCTCCTCCGACGGGCACTTGACGAGTTCGGTGATAATGAGCTGCACCTGGTCCTTATAGGTCTCGACGCCACCGGTAACCGCAACCACGTCGCCCTCCTCGAACATCGCCGCAAGCGCCTCCGCATTATCCCACACCCGCGCTTGAATGTCTCCGGTGCGGTCGCCCAGGACCAGGGACAGGTATTGCCCGGCCTTGTTGCGAAACTCCACCAGCCGCTTCGAGCGCACCGAGTAGCGCCCACCGGCAATGCTTTGTCCCGGGGCCAGATCCGCGCACAGCCGCGCGGCCTGCCCCTCCCCCATCCTCAGCTTCGACTGACCGGAACCGCTCGCACCCATTGTCTTCTCCTCAATACCGAGTCTCGATCTCGGTGACGAGATAGTACTTGGCCAGGATCTCGCGATAAGTGCGCCCCGCCTGCGCCATCCCCGCCGCGCCCGCCTGGCACATCCCCACGCCGTGGCCCCACCCCGCGCCCCACAGAACGAACACCACAGCGCGACCCCCGCCATCGCAATAGCGATCCACCACGAACGCCGAACTCGGCAAGCCGCCAAGCGCCCGGCGTATCACCAACTCGGGGCTGAGTATGCTCGCCCCCTGGGTTCCGCGAACCTCCAGGCGTGTTATCCGCCCCGACATCCCGCGCTGAAGCGGCCGCAGATCGGCCAACTCGCCGATGCCCACGATATCAGCCAGGGATTTCTCCATCTGCTCGCGGGTGAGCACGCGCACCCAACGAAAGCGAGTCGGATTCAGGTAATCCGGCTGCCGGCAGTTGGCTGGAGGCGCCCCTGTCAGATACTCCCGCAGCCGCTGGTCCTCGGCCCGATAACCGCCCACGCCGGGGTTGCCGGTCCGTGCGTTATCCGGCACGCCACGCAGGTACGGCACTTCCGGGCCGCCCCAGACATCGCTGGAGTTCTCCGTGTGCCCCCCGCACGCCGCATGATAAACCGCATTCGCCACCTTCCCGGCGTACGTCAGCACCTGCCCCCGGGTCCCATCAACGGCAGCATTGCCCGCCGGCGTCTGGCCGCTGATGCCGCGGTAAGCCTGACAGTGAGCTTCGGCGCAGCAATCGAAGCCATCGGCGCGGTGGCGGCCGAGACTGGCCAGGGCGACGCTACGCACGGCCACCACCTGGGCCTTGAGCGCCTCTGGTGGGTAATTGGGCTCCATCTCGGCGTTGATGACGCCGCGCGCATAGGCCTCCAGATCCACCACGTTGACGAGGGCGAGCATTCCGCTGGCGTCGCGCGTCAGCTCCAGCTCCCCTGCGTAGCGACGCAAGGACTTCGAGTCCTCGCCGCCCCATAGGCCCTCGACACAACCTTGGGCCGGCCGCACCCGCACCGGAGCCGGGCACCAGCGACCCGTGCCCTCCGGCCCCACGAGATAGATTTCAGAGCCCTGGGGTCGCGCCTCGCCCTTCGCCCCCGCGGGGGCTGCGGATGGCAGGTACGCCGTCCATGCCTGCCCCTGGCCCTGCCACTCTGGTCCCCCCGTCGAGATGACGAATGGGCCGGGGCTGCCCACGACCACCGACGAGCGGTGCCACGCCAATCCCACCCGCAGCGTGGGGACGGGCTGGGCGGCCACGCGGACCGAGATTCCCATCATCAGCGCGCAGCTTGCCGTGCAAAGCAGCGCACGCGGGCGCAGATCCATTATTGTTGAGTTCGGCGCCGCTAATGCTATACCCTCCCGCGGGTCGGTACAACGGGGGCGATGGAGCGCACAGGAGTCGCAGAAGAATGCGGTGTATATGCCGGGGGTTCGGCGACCGGAATAACGCAGCGGCGCACAAGAGAGCATATGTCCTGGCAGCCCCCATACCGGACGCGTGAGGAGGCGGGAGAGCGGCTGGCGCAGGCGCTCGCGGAGTATCGCGGCCGCCATGCAATAGTCTTGGGCATCCCGCGGGGCGGAGTAGCGGTGGGGGCGCCCGTTGCCCGCGCTCTGGATGCGGAGCTGGATGTGATCGTGCTGCGCAAGATCCCCATCCCATGGGAGCCGGAGGCGGGCTTCGGGGCCATCACCGCCGAGGGGGACGTGATCCTCAACGAGCAGATGGTGCGCCGGCTGGGGCTAACCCAGGAAGTGATCCAGCGTCAGGCGAACAAGGTGCGGGCTGAGGTGGAGCGGCGTGCCCGCGCCTATCGGGGCGAGCGGCCTTTCCCCGATTTGCGCCGCCGGCCGGTGATCGTGGTTGACGACGGGCTCGCCACCGGTTACACGATGATTGCAGCCCTGCGCTCGGCGCGCAGCCGGGGCGCCGAGGAGCTAGTGTGCGCGGTGCCGGTGTCGCCGCGGGACAGCCTTGAGGCGGTGCGGCCGTGGGCGGATCGGCTGGTGTGCCTGGTCATCTCAGATGAATACCCGTTCGCGGTTGCCAGCTTCTACCGCAAGTTTCCGGACCTCTCAGATGATGAGGTGCGGGAGCTGCTGGGCACTGGGCGCGCGGCGCAGTTCGCAAGGCCCGGCCCGCCAGCGGGAGAACAGGCAACGTCGTGATAGTGCGACACGAACGAATCAAGGCCGGGACCGACGAAATCCGATTTGTCGAATCGGATGAGGCCGTGGCATCGGCCGTGGCGGCCGCGTTGCCTGAGGTGCGCCGATGGGGCGAGAAGATAACAGGGTGTGCCGGCCCGCGTTCGATTCGTGTGGTTATTGCAGACGACCCGCCCAGGGCGCGTGATCTCTATTGGTTTGACCCGCTCGCCTGGCTGTGGCTGGCGGTGCCATTGGTGGCGATCCTCGCGGGCAGAGCCCTCAACGCAACCGGCGTTGCAATCACTATGCTGCTGGCGGCAAGTCTGTGGTGGGCTTTGGCGTTTCGAAATGGCGTGCGCTGCCTCAAGGCCTGGTGGCCGCATGCGGGCGGCATGACCATGATGCAATATGCCTTCTTTCGCCCCGTGGTCGCATTGCATTGGCCCCGCCCGCCGCGCTCGCCGGCTGCAGCGGCGCTCGCAATCCCGGTGGCTGACTCGGAGCACCCAAGACAAGTGGTCGCCCACGAATATGCCCATTGTCTGCTTCGCCAGCTCCGCGGCTACGCTCCCGCATGGCTCGACGAAGGCTTCGCGTTCTGGTTCGCCGAGCAGGCGACCGGGCAGCCGTTCTTCCGACCTGAGAGTAGGGCGTGCGTCGTGGAAGCAGAACCCGAGCGCGACATGCGGCGCGCGACAACCTTCCCCGGTGAAGTGTACTATCGCCTAACGGCGCGCTACTATTGGGAAGTCCGCGCGCTGGCTGAAGAGGGACTTATTTCGGAGGCTCTGCGAACTCCGTATCGGGGTCTCGAGCGGTTTCGACGCCGCCCCACCACGGGCTGACGCCAAGAGGGTACACAGAGCCGGATGCGCCACCGCCGGGGGGTGCAATCTCGAAACCTCGGGATGTGCGCCAGTCAATGTAGCACAGCCGCCCCCGGCTGTGGTGGCGCCGCGCGCGGCGCAGTTCGCAAGGCCCGCCCCGCCAGCGGGAGAACAGGCACCGTCGTGAAGGGGTAGGAGGGATCGTTGCCGCCCTCTCCTATCACACACCAGCGGATATGTGGGTCCGCATCTGGTGTTGTGCGAGCCCCGTATCGTCAGCTCGATCCCCTGGCAGGCCCAGGGATAGCGGACTGGGAGTACGCTCGATCTTGTTCGGCGCCGACCGGGCCTGCTTCGGCTTCTTCCCGTTCCCGCGGCGCCTTGGGGCCGCGCTGGTGCGCCAGATGCAGGAAGGTTACGATTGCTCCCATCCCGCTGGCGGTGAGGGTGTAGCGGCCGCGGCCGCGCTGCTCCACAAATCCGCCGTGCATCAACCCCCGCAAATGATGATACAGAGCGCCGCTGCCCAGGCCCGTCCTCTTGCGCAGCTCAGCGCTCGACTTGACCGCACCCACCATCGCCTCCAACAAACGCAGACGCTGAGCCGAGGAGAAGATGGATGCCAGTTGTGTCGCCACCTCGTTGGAATACTCGATGAGCGGCGATTTCAGCGGGTGGTTCGCGTACCTCGATTGCCAGTACAGGTTCTTATCCGGCGCGAAGCGATACACGCCGCCTATGATGGAGATAAGACCCTGTTGGGCATCACCCAACCGGTTGCGCAAATCGGCGAAGAAGACCTTGCCCTCCTCGGGCGGCTCGCCCTCGTCACCCCCTACTGGCCACTCGAAGTCCTGAGCCTGCGCCGGCTCAGGCGCCTTCGCCAGGCGCTGCTCCAGGGCTTCCACCCGTTGCTTCACGGCTTCAAACTCCTCTTTGGAGATACCCATTGACTTATCCTTTGCTCTTTTGTCTGGAAATATGTAATTACAGATAATAGTATCAGGCGAATCCGCACTTGTCAATAGCCAAGTTGCATCGAGTGTGTTCGGGGAGCATTGCGGGCGCACGGCGCCGGTGTCACTTGCCTCAGGCGCACGCTTCGTGTATAGTCGCAGACGGCGACGGCTGCCGCGCATCCGCGCAGAGCGCTGGCCGGACCGCCCCAGCTCAGCGAGGCGCTCGCGGTTGACCGCGCTCGGTAGGGAGAGAAAACCCCGCCCGGGTGTGAGCGAGTTCTGTTGGTCTGGGGTAGCGTATCCGTATGGAGCACAACTGCCCCGCCTGAGGCGGGTAAACCTCGGCTGTGTCCGTCCAGTTTGGCAGGCGAGGCGCCTGCCGCTCCATGGCTCGGCGACCGGCATCTGGCTGCGGGCGAGACCAACACTCGAAGTTCACACCCTACAAATTGGCTAGCACTGACGATACCGACGCGCGGCTTCCCGCGACCATCATCATCCTGGCCGGCGGACGAAGCGTTCGCATGGGTGGCCGTCACAAGGCCCTGCTGCCATGGGCCGGGGGCACTCTCCTGGGGCACATCGTTACTCAGGGTCGGGCCGCGGCCCGCGAAGTGCTGGTGGTCGGCGGGGATGGGCTCGAGGTCCCGGCGCCGGCGTTGAGCATCTCTGACATCTTCCCCGGAAAGGGACCGCTGGGGGGGCTGCACGCCGGGCTGAGCGCCGCCAGCTTCGAGCGCTGCGTCGCAGTGGGCTGTGA